>OBXO01000058.1_pt1 | contig 134746 bp, 126 predicted proteins | sample 1501431 | NCBI WGS metagenome assembly OBXO01 (sample SAMEA2580163, study PRJEB22360) | human gut metagenome | biome: human gut; feature: human-associated habitat; material: faeces | place: Denmark | collected 2008/2010
CGAATAACTCGCGCAGCGACGATTTTCCCGCCGGGAGCCTGGGTTGCAAGGGAGGCGGCGGTGAGCCTCCCTTGCACGTTCACAGGTATCTGCGCTTCAGAGAAATGACATCACTGAGGTGAACGGAACCCTGAGCAAGAATCACATGTTCACCATACATGCTTAACTGACGAGCATTACCCACGTATGGGAGCCATTTTTTTGTCTGTCATTTGTAATCCGGCGGCGTTTCGCCTGGCCGGGCTACACGTCAGCGGATATCTGCTAGCGCAGCATCTTTATTCGGGAAGAACGTCAGGCGCCCGGCAATCGGCTGAATGCCCGCGCGCGCCATGGTACGTAGCGGCTGGAATTCCAGATTACTGATGCGTAATTCACAACCTTCCGGCAGACGTTTTACAAAGCGCTGGAAAGCGTCCAGACCACCGGCATCCAGTACCGGGACCGCGTCCCACTTCAAGACTACGATGCGTTTACCTTCAATACGCGACTCGAGATCGGTAAATAATCCTTCCGCCGCGGCAAAGAACAGCGGACCAATAACGCGCAGCACCAGTACATCGTCCGGTACGTCTACGTTGACCGGCGCCAGGCGAGTCATGCGCGCAATACGACGCATAAACAGCAGAGAGGCGAGAACGATACCGACACTGATGGCAATAACCATGTCGAACAGTACCGTCAGCGACATACACATCAGCATGACAATGATGTCGTCTTTCGGTGCATGGCGCAGCAAATCCACCACTTTATGCGCTTCACTCATGTTCCATGCCACCATCAGCAGCAGGGCGGCCATGGCGGAAAGCGGTAACCAGGAAAGCAGCGGAGCAAGTACCAGCAGGGCAAGGATCACCAGAATCGCGTGGATAACCGCAGAGATTGGCGAGGTCGCCCCGGCGCGGACGTTTGCCGCAGAGCGGGCAATTGCCGCTGTGGCGGTGATACCGCCAAAGAACGGTGCCACGATGTTACCCAGCCCCTGGCCAATCAACTCGCTGTTAGCTTTATGCTTGGTGCCGGTCATCCCATCGAGTACGACGGCGCACAGCAGAGATTCAATTGCCCCCAGCATCGCCATCGAGAAGGCTGCCGGTAACAGCGCCTGTAACGAGCTCCAGCTCAGGGTAAAGTTTGATTCCGGCATATTCCACGGCAGGACCAGTTGCGGCAGCAACTGCGGGATACCATTACCCTGTGAGCCGTCAGCCAGAATGTAGTGGAACTGAGAACCAATGGTGGCGACATGGCCGCCGGTCAGGTTCACGATACCCATTACCGCGCAGCCTGCCAGCAGTGCGGGAAGGTGACCCGGCAGTCGGATCCCCAGGCGCGGCCAGAAAATCAGGATCCCCAGCGTCACTACGCCAATGGCGGCATCGCCAACGTTGATGGTCGGCAAGGCCATAAATAGCGCGCCGACCTTCTGCAGATAGTGCTCCGGGACATGGGCCATCTGCAGGCCAAGAAAATCTTTAATCTGCATGGTACCGATGGTGATACCAATACCCGATGTAAAACCTAACGTTACCGACACGGGGATATATTCGATCAGGCGGCCAAAACGAGCGAGGCCGAAAAGGATCAGGAATATCCCGGACATAAGCGTGGCAACCAGCAGGCCTGCCAGCCCAAACTGTTGCGACACCGGATACAGAATCACCACGAAGGCGGCGGTTGGGCCAGATACGCTAAAGCGCGATCCCCCGGTAAGGGCGATAACAATCCCAGCGACGGCTGAGGTATACAGGCCGTATTGCGGCGCAACGCCACTGCCTATTGCCAGGGCCATTGCCAGCGGAATGGCGATGATCCCAACGGTTATCCCGGCGATCAGGTCACGGGTAAAGCGAGAGGCAGTATATTTTTCTTTCCAACAAGCGTCGATGAGGGCGCGGAAAGGCATCACATGTGAGGAAAATAATCTGTTCACAATAATGTTTCATCCATGAGCGCATCATCTGTCAACTAAATGGCAGGTGAAGGAGGCATAAGTCATACAAATAAGTATTGCAGATAAAAAAACCCGCCGCAGCGGGTTTTTGAGCCGGGCTCGATTAATGCTCGAACATAGCAGAGATGGATTCTTCGTTGCTGATACGACGAATCGCTTCGGCCAGCATACCCGACAGGGTCAATGTACGCACGTTTGGCAGCGCTTTGATTTCGTCAGTCAGTGGAATAGTGTCACAGACAACGACTTCATCAATCACTGAGTTGCGCAGGTTGTTTGCCGCATTACCTGAGAAGATCGGGTGAGTGGCGTACGCAAATACGCGTTTAGCACCACGTTCTTTCAGTGCTTCTGCTGCTTTGCACAGCGTACCGCCGGTATCGATCATGTCATCAACCAGAACACAGTCACGACCTGCAACGTCACCAATAATGTGCATCACCTGAGAAACGTTCGCACGCGGGCGACGTTTGTCGATGATAGCCATGTCGGTATCGTTCAGCAGTTTAGCGATAGCGCGGGCACGCACGACGCCACCGATATCCGGAGAAACCACAATCGGGTTGTCCAGGTTCAGCTGCAGCATGTCTTCTAACAGGATCGGGCTACCGAATACGTTATCAACCGGTACGTCAAAGAAGCCCTGGATCTGTTCAGCATGCAGGTCAACGGTGAGGACGCGGTCAACGCCAACGCTGGACAGGAAATCAGCGACGACTTTAGCGGTAATCGGTACACGAGCGGAACGTACGCGACGATCCTGACGTGCATAGCCGAAGTAAGGAATAACGGCGGTGATACGGCCTGCGGAAGCACGGCGCAGCGCATCAACCATAACGACCAATTCCATCAGGTTGTCGTTAGTAGGGGCACAAGTGGACTGGATGATGAAAATATCACCACCGCGTACATTTTCATTAATTTGTACGCTGACTTCGCCGTCGCTAAAGCGACCTACAGCGGCGTCGCCGAGTGAAGTGTACAGGCGGTTGGCAATACGTTGTGCTAGTTCCGGGGTGGCGTTACCAGCAAAAAGCTTCATATCAGGCACGAGAAGAACCTCAGGCATGCGTCCATTGGTGGAAAGAATCTGCCGAAAACTGTGCGGGCCAGGCAGTATCCTCTCCATGCGGTGTATTAAAGAGCGCGATGCAACGTCTGGAACAGGGTGACGTTGTCACCGCAACTCAGCTTGCCCGGCTTACTCTTTATCTTTCGCGTTTCATTTGCGCTGGCATCAATTCCTCACACCAGTTACATACTGAAGTTGTATGCACCTGGCGATTCGTCATTTCGCCATCTTCCTGAAATCCGAAGGATTTAGAGTAACGCTCTGTGCAATGGGGAGAGGTTGACACCTTTCGCCACAAAGCCTTTGAGCCATTCCGGGGCTTGCTCAAGCACCTGGCGAGCACGAGACTCAGTGTCAAATTCAGCAAAGACACAAGCCCCTGTACCAGTCAGGCGCGACGGCGCGTATTCTAACAGCCAGGAAAGCGCCGCATCAACCTCGCGAAAACGTTTTCTTGCGATAACCTCGCAATCATTGCCGAATTCACATTTTAGTAACGTTTTTATTGACCTTTTTGGCGTGTTGCGCGGGAGGTCGGGATCGTTAAAAATCATCGGTGTCGGAATACTGACTCCCGGATGAGCAACCAGATACCACTTTTCCTCAGGCTCGACCGGCGTCAGAATTTCGCCAACGCCTTCGGCAAAGGCCGCATGGCCGCGCACGAATACGGGAACATCCGCCCCCAGCGTTAAGCCGAGTGCCGCCAGTTCATCAACCGAAAGTCCGCACTGCCAGAGATGGTTCAACGCCACCAGAACGGTTGCCGCATTAGACGAACCTCCGCCAAGACCGCCGCCCATCGGCAGGCGTTTGTCGATACTGATGTCCGCACCGCTCCCTTTGGGAAGGCAATTGCTTTCAGATGCCGCTTTCATCAGCGAACGTGCCGCACGGACGATCAGATTGTCTTCATGCGCAACGCCTTCCACTGGGGTTAACAGGTGAATTTCGCCGTCGCTACGTGGCGTAATATCTATCGTGTCGCCATAATCAAGAAACTGAAATAAGGTCTGCAGCGTGTGGTAACCGTCCGCACGCTGTCCGGTGATGTATAAAAACAAATTCAGTTTTGCCGGAGAGGGCCAATGGGTCATCATTTCACAATCCAGTTATCCATTTTCAGCTTAATACGCTGGGAGCCGTCGGACAGCTCCATGTTTGCTGGCATCGCTGGCTGGGTTTTGCTGTCGTAGGCGCTATAGACCACTTTCCAGTTTTTACCGTCTTTGCTGTAGTTCACTTCACTCAGACGATATTGGTCGTCGAGCTTATAATCGGTGGCGTCACCTGGCAGTCCAAGGATCCACTGGCGCAGGCTGTTTAATGGGATAGGCATGCCGGTCAGTTTGCCGATCATCTCTTCAGCGTCGTCGGCGGTGTAATGCTTGCCTTTGTTATCGACCAGTTCGACGTTGCCCGGCTGCGCATTAAGTTCCAGTTCAGTGCTGCCCAGAGGGTTGGTCAGCAGGAGACGATAGCGATCCTGACCGGTTTGCTGCCAGAAAAAGCGGGCATACACTTTCTGTTGATCGGAAATATAGGCAAACGCACCACGCGTCTGATACTGGTTCAGGGCGCGAACTTCCTGTTGGTGCTGGCGCCACTGCGGAGAATCGGGGCTTTTACCGGGACCTTTAGGCGCGTTGAGCGTACAGGCAGTAAGAACCAGGGCCGCCAGCGGCAGCAGGCGAATCAGGCGAAAATCAGGCAGGGTCATAATGATGACAAATCCTTGAGATACGTTGCAGTTATAACTCTTAATGCTAGCGCCGCCATCAGACATCGTCTACGTTCAAGTTATCTTAAATCGCTTAAATTTGTGCACTAAGCTATTACTCCAAAAGGGGTCAGTCTCTTTTATTGACCGCACGCATCCTGTATGATGCACCCAGTCTAACCTTATCAACGCTGGTACTATTCCCGCACACATGACCCTTTTAGCGCTTGGTATTAACCATAAAACGGCACCTGTATCGCTGCGAGAACGCGTAACGTTTTCGCCGGATACGCTCGATCAGGCGCTGGACAGCCTGCTCGCGCAGCCAATGGTGCAGGGCGGGGTAGTGCTGTCGACGTGTAACCGCACGGAGCTGTATCTCAGCGTTGAAGAGCAGGATAACCTGCAAGAAGCGCTGGTTCGCTGGCTGTGTGAATACCATAACCTCAATGAAGAAGATCTGCGCAACAGCCTGTACTGGCACCAGGACAACGACGCGGTCAGTCATTTGATGCGTGTTGCCAGCGGTCTGGATTCACTGGTGCTCGGTGAACCGCAAATTCTTGGGCAGGTGAAAAAAGCGTTTGCGGATTCGCAAAAAGGTCACCTGAACGCCAGTGCGCTGGAACGCATGTTCCAGAAATCATTCTCTGTCGCAAAACGTGTACGTACAGAAACTGACATCGGCGCCAGCGCCGTGTCGGTGGCGTTTGCCGCCTGTACCCTGGCGCGGCAGATATTTGAATCGCTCTCCACGGTAACCGTGCTGTTAGTCGGTGCGGGCGAAACCATTGAGCTGGTAGCGCGACATCTGCGCGAGCACAAAGTGAAGAAGATGATCATCGCCAACCGCACTCGCGAGCGTGCGCAGGTGCTGGCGGATGAAGTCGGCGCCGAGGTGATTTCACTGAGTGATATAGACGCGCGTTTACAGGATGCCGATATCATTATCAGTTCTACCGCCAGTCCGCTGCCGATTATCGGCAAAGGAATGGTGGAACGTGCGCTTAAAAACCGCCGCAATCAGCCTATGTTGCTGGTGGATATCGCCGTACCGCGCGATGTCGAGCCGGAAGTGGGTAAATTGTCTAACGCCTATCTGTACAGCGTTGATGACCTGCAAAGCATCATTTCGCATAACCTGGCCCAGCGCAAAGCGGCGGCGGTGGAAGCCGAAACGATAGTGGAGCAGGAAGCCAGCGAGTTTATGGCCTGGCTACGCGCCCAGGGCGCAAGCGACACTATCCGCGAGTATCGCAGTCAGTCAGAACAGATCCGTGATGAACTGACCGCCAAAGCGTTGGCCGCTCTTCAACAGGGCGGTGATGCGCAAGCCATTATGCAGGATCTGGCCTGGAAACTGACCAATCGCCTGATTCATGCACCAACCAAATCACTTCAACAGGCCGCCCGTGACGGGGATAGTGAACGCCTGAATATTCTGCGCGACAGCCTCGGGCTGGAGTAGCAGCACACCAATCTTATTTTTTACAGGGTGCATTTACGCCTATGAAGCCTTCTATCGTTGCCAAACTGGAAGCCCTGCATGAACGCCATGAAGAAGTTCAGGCGCTGCTCGGTGATGCGGGTACTATCGCAGACCAGGATCGCTTTCGTGCGCTGTCGCGCGAATATGCGCAATTAAGCGATGTATCTCGCTGTTTTACGGACTGGCAACAGGTTCAGGAAGATATCGAGACGGCTCAGATGATGCTCGACGATCCTGAAATGCGTGAAATGGCGCAGGATGAACTGCGCGAAGCAAAAGAGAAATGTGAGCAGCTGGAACAGCATCTGCAGGTCCTGCTATTACCTAAAGATCCCGATGACGAACGTAACGCCTTCCTCGAAGTGCGCGCGGGAACCGGTGGTGATGAAGCGGCGCTGTTTGCCGGCGATCTGTTCCGCATGTACAGCCGTTACGCTGAATCGCGTCGCTGGCGGGTTGAGATCATGAGCGCCAGCGAAGGCGAGCATGGCGGGTTTAAAGAAGTCATTGCCAAGATTAGCGGCGAAGGCGTTTACGGGCGACTGAAGTTTGAGTCTGGCGGCCATCGCGTGCAGCGCGTACCTGCGACGGAATCGCAGGGGCGTATTCATACCTCGGCCTGTACGGTCGCGGTTATGCCGGAACTGCCGGATGCCGAACTGCCGGACATCAACCCGGCCGATCTGCGTATTGACACCTTCCGTTCATCAGGCGCGGGCGGTCAGCACGTTAACACCACCGACTCCGCAATCCGTATTACCCACTTACCGACCGGTATCGTAGTGGAATGCCAGGACGAACGTTCACAGCATAAAAACAAAGCCAAAGCGATGTCGGTGCTGGGGGCGCGAATTCGTGCGGCCGAAGTGGCAAGACGTCAACAGGCGGAAGCCTCTGAGCGTCGCAACCTGTTGGGCAGTGGCGATCGCAGCGATCGTAACCGTACCTATAACTTCCCGCAGGGTCGTGTGACCGATCACCGCATTAACCTGACGCTCTACCGTCTGGATGAAGCGATGGAAGGCAAACTGGATATGCTCATTGAGCCGATTGTCCAGGAATACCAGGCCGACCAACTGGCGGCGTTGTCCGAGCAGGATTAATGGATTATCAGCACTGGCTGCGTGAAGCGATTAGCCAATTACAGGCAAGCGAAAGCCCGCGCCGTGACGCCGAGATTTTACTCGAGTTCGTTACTGGCAAAGGGCGCACCTTTATTCTGGCTTTCGGCGAAACGGAGTTAACCGAGGCGCAGCGTCAACAGCTTGATACGCTACTGGAGCGGCGTCAGCGGGGAGAGCCGGTGGCGCACTTAACCGGCGTGCGTGAGTTCTGGTCGTTGCCGCTGTTTGTGTCTCCAGCCACGCTTATTCCGCGTCCGGATACCGAGTGTCTGGTGGAGCAGGCGCTGGCTCGCCTGCCGGCCTCAGCGTGTCGTATTCTCGATTTGGGAACCGGCACGGGTGCCATTGCGCTGGCGCTGGCAACCGAGCGTCCGGATTGTGCAGTGACAGCTGTAGACCGCATGCCTGATGCCGTGGCACTGGCCATTCGCAACAAGCAGCAACTGGGCATCGACAATGTTTGTGTGCTGCAAAGTAACTGGTTCAGCGCATTGCAGGGACAGCAGTTTGACATGATTGTCAGCAATCCGCCGTATATCGACGAACAGGATCCGCACCTGGCGCAAGGCGACGTTCGCTTTGAACCGCTGTCGGCGCTGGTGGCGGGCGCTCAGGGGCTGGCGGATATCGTGCATATCATCGACCAGTCTCAGCGCATGTTAACGCCCGGCGGCTATCTGTTGCTGGAACATGGTTGGCAGCAGGGCGAGGCCGTCCGTGATGCCTTTACTCGTGCGGGTTACCTGGCAGTTGAAACCTGTCGTGACTATGGCGGCAACGAGCGAATTACGCTTGGACGCATCCCATCATGAGTACCTTCGGTGTGTTACTCAACGTCCATCTCATCAGCATTGCGCTTTCGGTTGGTTTGCTGATCCTGCGATTTTGGTGGCGTTACACCGACTCGCGCCTTGCCTGCGCGCGCTGGACGCGCATCGTGCCGCCGGTTGTCGATACCGTTTTATTACTCAGCGGCGTAGCGTTAATGGTTAAAGCGCACATCCTGCCATTCACTGAGCACGGGACATGGCTGACTGAAAAGCTGTTTGGGGTTATCATTTACATCGTTTTGGGTTTTATTGCGCTCGATTATCGTCGGGCGCGCAGTCAGCAGGCGCGATTAATCGCTTTTCCGCTGGCGCTGGTGGTGCTGTACATCATCATTAAACTCGCCACCACAAAAATACCGTTACTGGGGTAAGCATGAGGTCGTTAGCTGATTTCGAATTTAATAAAGCGCCATTGTGTGATGGGATGATCCTGGCGTCGGAGTCTATCCGTCTGGATTTTCCGACACAAACTGTCTATGACGAACTGGAACGTCTGGTCAGTCTGGCGCAAGAAGAAATTAGCCAGCTCCTGTCTCAGGATGAGCAACTGGAAAAACTGCTGGCACTTTTTTACGGCGAATGGGGGTTTACGGATACCCACGGCGTCTATCGTCTTTCTGATGCACTATGGCTTGATCAGGTACTGAAAAATCGTCAGGGCAGCGCCGTATCCCTGGGTGCGATCTTATTGTGGATTGCCAACCGACTGGAGCTGCCACTGGTGCCGGTGATTTTCCCGACACAACTCATCCTGCGTATTGAATCGCTCGATGGCGAAATGTGGCTAATCAATCCGTTCAATGGCGAAACGTTAAATGAGCACACGCTGGAAGTGTGGCTGAAGGGGAATATCAGCCCGGTCGCGGAGCTGTTTAACGAAGACCTGGATGAGGCGGATAATGCAGAAGTAATTCGTAAACTGCTCGACACGCTGAAATCATCGCTGATGGAAGAGCGGCAAATGGAGCTGGCGCTGCGTGCCAGCGAAGCATTATTACAGTTTAATCCTGAAGATCCGTATGAAATACGCGATCGTGGATTAATTTACGCGCAACTGGAATGTGAACATGTTGCGCTGACAGATTTAAGTTATTTCGTTGAACAGTGTCCGGAAGACCCGATCAGCGAAATGATTCGTGCGCAGATTAATACTATTTCGCACAAGCAAATTGTATTGCATTGATTAATGACACTTTACCTACCGTTTAAGGCGATCCTATGAAACAAAAAGTGGTTAGCATTGGCGACATCAACGTGGCAAATGACCTGCCGTTCGTGCTGTTTGGCGGAATGAACGTGCTGGAATCCCGCGATCTGGCGATGCGCATTTGTGAGCACTACGTAACCGTTACTCAAAAGCTGGGTATCCCTTACGTGTTCAAAGCCTCCTTTGATAAAGCCAACCGTTCTTCCATCCACTCTTACCGTGGACCGGGCCTTGAAGAAGGGATGAAAATCTTCCAGGAACTGAAGCAGACTTTTGGCGTAAAAGTGATCACCGATGTTCACGAAGCCAGCCAGGCTCAGCCTGTTGCTGACGTGGTGGATGTGATTCAGCTGCCGGCCTTCCTCGCTCGTCAGACCGATCTGGTGGAAGCGATGGCGAAAACCGGTGCCGTTATCAACGTGAAAAAACCGCAGTTCGTAAGCCCGGGCCAGATGGGCAATATCGTGGACAAATTCCATGAAGGCGGCAACGACAAAGTAATTCTGTGCGACCGTGGCGCGAACTTTGGTTATGACAACCTGGTTGTGGATATGCTGGGCTTCAGCGTGATGAAGAAAGTTTCTGGCAACTCGCCGGTGATTTTTGACGTTACCCATGCGCTGCAATGCCGTGACCCGTTTGGCGCAGCAAGCGGCGGTCGTCGTGCGCAGGTTACCGAACTGGCGCGCGCAGGTATGGCGGTAGGTCTGGCCGGTCTGTTTATTGAAGCGCATCCGGATCCAGCCAATGCGAAATGCGATGGTCCATCCGCGCTGCCGCTGGCGAAACTGGAACAGTTCCTGACTCAGATTAAAGCGATTGATGACCTGGTTAAAAGCTTCGACGAGCTGGATACCGAGAACTAAGAAAGTATTGCAGTCCGGAGAGATATCTCTTCGGACTGCTGTTTGAGAAAAGTGTCAAGGGTGGCCGTCAGGCGCCAAATGCACCGTCAATTGTATGCATTGCCCCCGTCACAAACCCAGCCTCAGGGCCTGCAAGCCAGGCAACCATTCCCGCAACTTCCTCTGGACGGCCATGTCGTTTTAGCGCCATAAAACTGTGCATCACCTCTTTCAGTGGGCCATCTTCCGGGTTGGCATCGGTATCAATAGGACCCGGTTGAACCACGTTTACCGTAATGCCCCGCGGTCCAAAATCACGTGCCAGCCCCCGGGCCAGCCCTTGCAGCGCTGATTTGCTCACCGCATAAGAGGCCAGGCCAGCAAGAGGCATACGGTCGCCATTCACAGAACCAATAATGATAATGCGTCCGCCGTCAGGCATCTGTCGTGCCGCTTCCACGGCCGCATAGTATGGGGAGTGAATGTTAATCCGGAACAGGCGCTCCACGTCAGCCGGATCCTGCTCCAGCGCATCACCAAACAGAATAATGCCTGCATTAACTACCAGCACGTCCAGCGGGCCGCTTTCGCGTACCCGGTTGATGACGGCGTTACGGTCGGCGCTATCGGTTTGCGCTGTCTGGGTACCCGTCTCATCAGCAAGCGCTTTGGCAGCGTCAGGGGAGCCTGAATAGGTAAAGATAACCGATGCGCCATCCGCGGCAAAACGGCGCACGATAGCCGCGCCAATCCCACGACTGCCGCCAAGAACCAGAACTGACTTGCCGTTAAAAGAAGACATGAGGTGCTCCTTGAACAATTATGTAGTGATCGATATATAATAGGTGCACTGTTTTCTGTCAATGGATTTGTAATGAGCACTACAAAATGCACTCGTGCACCTGGACGCCCACGTAATTTTGATCCAGAAATGGCCGTTGCCAAAGTACAACCCTTGTTTCACGCACATGGCTATGACGCAGTTAGCGTGGCGGATGTCACCGCGGCGTTGTCGATCAAGCCCCCCAGTTTCTATGCTGCTTTTGGGAACAAAATCGGTCTTTATAAACGTGTTCTTGACCGCTACGTACAAACTGAGGCAATCCCTTTTGATGACATTCTGCGTCCCGACAAACCGGTTTCTGAATGTCTTACCGATCTGCTTGAAGAGGCGGCGCGACGTTATGCCGCAGATCCGCATGCGCCGGGATGTTTGGTCCTGGAGGGCACGCACAGTAACGATCCTCAGGCGAGGAAGGTCGCGCGGAATTTCTACTCGGCTGCCGAATATAAAATTCACGACTTTATCGCACAGCGGCATCCTAAAGAGGCTGACAGCCTGACTGATTACGTCAGTACCACAATGCTTGGCCTGTCGGGAAAAGCGCGTTGCGGGCATTCGTTCGAACGTCTGCTAGCCAGCGCGCGAATCGCCAGCGTAGCGGTGCGGCATCAGCTTTCCAGATGATCATCACATGATAAGGTAGATAAATATGATGGGGAAAATGGGAACTTAATCAGGCGGTGCCTCATATCAACCCGCATCAGAGCAGGGGGTTATCGTTGTAGGTGGTACTGATGCGACGCGGATTGGCGTTGCAGGAGTATGGCATGCCATTGAATATCATGTAACAGCTAAAGCGCTCGACGGCACGGTACGCCATGATGCGCGCCAGTTAAGCCGAGAAGATGCGTTAAAAATGTATACTCTAAATGCCGCCTGGATAGCTTTTGCAGAACAGCAGAGGGTAGTTTGCGGGTAGGTAAGCTCGCCGATTTTGCGGTGCTTAATCAGGATATTATGGCTATTCCGGCAGATAAATTGCGCCAAACGGAGTCGTTATTAACGTTTGTCGATGGCCAACAGGTTTATCCGGAGCAGTGAGCGGTAAAAGAAAACGGCCCTGCGAAGGGCCGTGGGTTCTACCAGAAAAACTAATCAGGCAAATATCGTCATCAGATAGGCGATAAACAGCGCCAGATGCGCCGCACCGTTAAGCACGTTGGTGCGTCCGGTGGAGAAAGAGATGTGGCACAGTACCAGTGATGAAACCATCACAATCATCTCTGGCGCGCCCAGCGCAAAGACCAAGTCATTCCCGGTTGCCCATGCGATCAGGGTCACTACCGGAACGGTCAGTGAAATGGTGGCTAATACTGAACCGAAGAACAAATTCATCGCCCGCTGTACCTGGTTGCTCAGAACCGCTTTCAGCGCACCCAGACCTTCAGGGGAGAGGATCAGCAATGCGACCAGGAAACCGGTAAATGCCACTGGGGCATTCAGTTCAGTCAGCAATGTCTCCAGCGGGCTGGCGTTCATTTTGGTCACGGCAATAACAGCGATCAGATGAATGATAAGCCAGGCGGCATGCCACATATTGCTGTGGGCTGACGGTTTACCGTGATGCGGATCGTCGTCGTCACCCTCGTCTTCATGCTCATAAATGAACAGGCTCTGATGCGTTTTAGTTTGTATCAGCAAAAATACGCCGTACATCGCCGCAGAAATTAATGCCACTAATAGCGCCTGCGCGGTAGTGAAATTTGCACCCGGTAAAGCCATCGGGAACACCAGTACAATAATGGCCAGCGGAAACAGGGCGATTAAATACTGCTTAATACCAAACAGATTCATATACTGAGTGGCAAATTTACGGCCACCTAACAGTAATGAAAAACCGACCAGGCCGCCGGTTACGATCATAATGATTGAATATAGCGTATCGCGCATGAGCGTAGGCGCTGCATCGCCGGTCGCCATTAATGCGGAGATTAAGCTGACTTCAAGAATAACAACGGACAGGCTGAGGATCAGCGACCCGTAGGGTTCACCAAGTCGATGTGCTAATACGTCCGCATGACGGACAACACTGAATGCACTGCTTAATATACCAATAAGGGCCAGCGCATTAATGCCGATGACCACTGGTAGTGACTGACTGCTCCCCCATAAGAACAGTACTACCAGTGCCAAAATCGGGAAGACGAGAGAGGTCTCCTTGTGGCGGGTTTTTACCGCCTCATGTACGTGTGTCATTGAACTAATTCTCCATCTCTGCAGGTATTTATAATTATAAAAGTATTAAAGAATGTAAAAAATAACAGAACTTTCGGTATTTCCGATCTGATTTTACGTAATTTTACGGCATGGACTATTTTTTGCATCCGAGCGAATGAAATTGCATATCTTGTTTAGAGAATATTTAAATAACAGCACATTAGATTTTAGCGTCCACAAAAATTGATGATCGTACTGATACAAATGATAGTGCAGGACGTACCACCCCGAGAGGATATAAAGTGCCGTTGACACTTTGTTCCCTTGCAAGCGAGCGGTGAATTGCCTATCGTCCAGTTATTGGTTTCAAAATGAGCAGCAAAAAAGCCCGGAAGGCGTCAAAAAAGTTGTCGCAGGGAAGCAGCAGTGGCGGAGGTGTAAGGTGTTAACGCGTGATTTTTTATTGAATGCCGACTGTAAGACGGCATTTGGTGCTATTGAAGAATCACTACTCTGGTCAGCGGAACAACGGGCAGCCTCACTGGCCGCCACGCTTGCATGCCGACCAGATGATGGACCGGTGTGGATCTTCGGTTATGGATCGTTGATGTGGAACCCGGCCTTAGAGTTTGAAGAGTCCTGTACCGGGACGTTAGTCGGCTGGCACCGTGCATTTTGTCTGCGCCTGACGGCGGGGCGAGGAACGGCGTGTCAGCCAGGACGTATGCTGGCCCTGAAAGAGGGCGGACGCACCACCGGTGTGGCCTACCGTTTACCGGACGCGTCCCTGGAACAAGAGCTTTCACTGCTGTGGAAGCGAGAAATGATCACCGGCTGTTATCTGCCGACCTGGTGTCAGTTGGCGCTTGATGACGGCAGGACGGTGAACGCACTGGTCTTTATTATGGATCCGCGTCATCCGCTGTTTGAGTCAGACACGCGCGCGCAGGTTATTGCGCCGCTTATCGCCGCGGCGAGCGGACCTTTAGGCACCAACGCCCAGTATCTGTTCTCACTGGAACAGGAGCTGGTCAAGTTGGGGATGCAGGATGATTGTCTTAACGATCTGGTGATCACGGTCAAACGATTGTTGGGAGAGAATCTGCCGGAAGGTGTTATGCGTCCAGGATTTGCCTAATATCGCCCGATGTTGTATGCCCGATAAGCCAGGTGCTTATCGGGCGTTTAACGCTTAGGCTGCAATAAAACTTATCGAATGCTCAAGCGACTGGCTATGGCTGTCGATCAGCACATTCCAGACGCCGGTATACGGTACGGTTAACCATGCGTTATCACGATCCTGCACGCTTAAGATGTCGGACTGCGTGTCTTTGACGTGATTTTTCTCGCTCATCAGGTGGATGTGGCAGCGCTCGGAACAGCGCACTACCACCGTATCGCCACCAAATAACTTTAAACTCGCCTTCACTAATGCCATTTTTCACCCCGTTCTTGAAAACAACGTACTTTCTCTCGAAAGTGCTGCGTGATGTTGTTCACATTTCACTCATTGCATAACACCAAAGGGGGGGCAACAGGATGCTGATTTTGATCAAAAAATGGCATAACGATTAAACAAAAGTGACAAAATCCCTCAAAAGGGTTGAAAGGGCGTGCTAACGTTCAACGAAACCGCGCCCATCTAAGATTAAATTCGGAAATTATCGACACTTTCAGTGAGCTTGCCTGAAGCGGTGTATCAGAAGGTTAATACTTTATCTGCAGCCAGCGTCCATTGAGCCAGTTCTACCAGCGTGCCGACGGCTACTCCGTCAATTAACGGAAGCGTCGTGATCCCGCGGCCATCGGTGCAGGTTTTACACAGTTTGACCGGCACATTTTGCGCCGTCAGGATCTCCAGCATTTGCTGAATATTATATCCTTCCGCAGGTTTTTGACCGCTAAGCCCCGCCGTTACCGCGTCCGACATTAAAAATAAACGTAGGTCGAGTTCCGCATCCTGTTCGCGCAGGGCGATGGCCAGACGCAGGCTGTTAAATAACGATTCGCTTCCATAGGCTGCACCGTTCGCGACGATCACTATCTTTTGCATTATTACTCCTGTTGTCAGATGGAAGGGATAATTCCTGGCGTGTATGTTACTCCCTGTTCCTGATGTGGGAAAGAAAGCATGGTTGCAGGAGTGGGTACCTCTAATTATCCATGTCAGAAAATCCCGAAAACGGGGATAAAGGCTGCAATTAACAGCCGAAGACGTTATGGTTTAGGTTAAGTGTGTCTAATTAATTGATGTAAGAAACAACTGACGATTTGAGCCGTAATATTTATTTTTCTCTCGCTGTATTCTCACTCTTGCCATTGGCAGGCGGTATTGCCAATGCACGGACATCTTTTATTCACCAGGCTGAAAACCCTTTCGATAACAATAGTGATGGCTTACCCGATCTCGGTATGGCGCCGGAGTCGCGGGCAGGCGAAAAGCACTTTGCCGAAATGGTCAAAGCGTTTGGTGAAGCCAGCATGACCGATAACGGGCTTGATACGGGTGAACAGGCGAAGCAGTTCGCATTTGGTCAGGTGCGTGACACGGTCAGCGAACAGGTTAATCAGCAACTGGAATCCTGGCTCTCTCCCTGGGGAAACGCCAGCGTTGGATTGCAGGTGGATAACGAAGGCAGCTTTACCGGAAGTCGGGGAAGCTGGTTTATCCCATGGCAGGACAATCAACGATATTTAACCTGGAGCCAGTTGGGGCTGACGCAACAGGACGAAGGTTTAGTCAGCAATGCGGGGATTGGGCAGCGCTGGGTACGCGACGGCTGGTTTCTGGGTTACAACACTTTCTATGACAACCTGTTGGATGAAAATCTGCCCCGGGGAGGCCTTGGCGCCGAGGCGTGGGGCGAATACTTGCGCTTATCCGCTAACTATTACCAACCGTTGTCCTCCTGGCAGGAGCGTTCCGCAACCCAGGAACAACGGATGGCCCGCGGCTACGACCTGACTGCGCAAATGCGCATGCCGTTCTATCAACACCTCAATACCAGCGTCAGCGTGGAACAGTATTTTGGCGACCGGGTGGATTTGTTTCATTCCGGAACCGGGTACCACAATCCTGTGGCGGTGAATCTGGGATTGAGCTATACGCCGGTGCCGTTGATTACCGTGACGGCACAACATAAGCAGGGGGAAAGCGGAGTCAGCCAGAATAACCTCGGCTTAACGCTGAATTACCGCTTTGGCGTGCCGCTAAAAAAACAGCTGATGGTCAGCGAGGTGGCAAACAGCCGATCGCTGCGCGGCAGTCGTTATGACGATCCGCAGCGTAACAATCTGCCGACGCTGGAATATCGCCAGCGTAAAACATTGTCGGTATTTTTGGCCACGCCGCCCTGGGATCTCAAGTCTGGTGAGACGGTGGCGCTGAAGCTGCAGGTGCGTAGTTTGCATGGGATCCACCATTTGACCTGGCAGGGTGATACTCAGGCGTTAAGTTTAACGGCGGGTAGCGATAACCGAAGTACGCAAGGTTGGACGATTATTATGCCGAAGTGGGACAGCAGCGAAGGCGCGACAAACCGCTGGCGGTTGTCTGTGGTGGTAGAAGATGAGCAGGGTCAGCGTGTCTCTTCCAATGAGATCACGCTATCACTGACCGAACCGTTTATTACCGTTTCGGAAAATGATCCTCGTTAGCAATGAAGCATCAACGCGTTATCAGAAAATGCGTTCCTGATGTACCCATACCGCGGCTTCGACGCGTGATTTGAGCTTCATTTTCTTCAACATATGCTTCACATGGACTTTTACCGTACTTTCAGTGATGTCCAGACGACGGGCGATCATCTTGTTCGGCAGCCCCTGGGCAATGAGCTTGAGAATGTCGCGCTCACGCGGTGTCAGTTGGGTGACATCACGGTCCGACGTTGCACGATTAGCACGCAGGCTGGCGGCCAGAACCGGCGTTAAGGCCTCACTCAGCACCATTTCACCGGCCGCTGACTGCTGTAAGGCTTTGAGTAAATCTTCAGGCTCCATATCTTTCAGCAGATAACCGTCAGCGCCGCGTTTCAGTGCGGTAACTACGTCTTCTTCATGATTGGATACGCTAAACACAACGATACGGCCCGACAGTGACTTTTCACGCAGCTTATCGAGAGTTTCCAGGCCGTTCATGCCGGGCATGTTGAGATCAAGCAGGATCAGATCGGGATCAAGGGATTCAGCCAGCTCGATACCCTGCTCACCATTGCTGGCTTCGCCGACAACGGTAATATCGGGCGCCATGCTGACAAGCTGTTTTACACCGGTTCGCAGCATCGGATGATCGTCGATCAACAGGATGGTTGCCGGTTCCAGATTACTCATGGGTATCTCCTTGGACTTCTGTGAAGTTTGTTTCGGGAATAAAAGTGACAGCAACTTCAGTACCGCCCGTCTCGCGACGGCGTACGCGGCAATCGCCGCGCAAGCTCTGCGCACGATCGCGCATTATAATCATGCCGTAGTGGTTACTGCGTTCGGCGTTTTCCGGTACGCCGCAGCCGTTATCTTGCACTGTTAGTTTGACCTGCTTGCCATTTTGCACCACCGTCACGACCACTTCATTGGCCTGAGAGTGTTTAAGTGCATTACTCAGGGCTTCGCGCGCAATTTGTAGCAGGTGAATCGCCTGATGCGAAGGGACCAGGCGTGGCGGTAGCTGATAATCCAGCTTAACCGTAAATCCAAAACGGGCGCTGTACTCCTGACAGCTGGCTTCCAGCGCCGGCCGTAATCCAGGTTCTGTGAGCTGTAAACGGAAGGTGGTTAACAGCTCACGCAGTTGTGCCCACGAAGCATTCAGCTCGTTACGAATCTGGCTGAGCAACTCGCGACAGTTATCTGAAAGCGCATCGCCCTGCATCTGCAAACAGCTAACCTGCATCTTCATACAAGAGAGCGATTGTGCAATAGAATCATGAAGTTCGCGTGCAATGGTGGCACGCTCTTCCATCACGATCAACTGCTGCTGACGCTCCTGATGTCTGTCGAGCGCGAGCGTTGCGGTCAGTTGCTCAACCAGGGTATCAACCAACTGCTGCTGATCGTGGCTGAGATGGCGTCCGTTCGGCAAGGTGGCGAGCAGAATACCATATTGGGTATGCGCATCGGTCAGCCGCCATTTCAATGTGATCCCGCCGTCAATCGCGGGCAGCGTTCCGCGAGGACACAGATGGCAACCTTTTTCATCACAGCTGGCATTGGACTGACAGGTAAATTCCTGATGATTGTCTTCATCTTCCAGGTCGTAAACCCGGAGTTCAATATCATGCAGCAAGGTCAAATTTTGCAGACCGTTCAGTACCGGAGAGAGGCGTTCGCACAACGGCACCTGAGAGTGCAGGCGGCGGTTGGCTTGCCACAGAAAAGAAAGGATCTGATTTTTGTGCTCCAGTCCCGCCGTTTTTTCCTGCACCCGCTGTTCCAGCACGGCATAACTTTCGGCCAGTTCTTCCGACATATTATTCAGTGCCGAGCCCAGAGCGGCCATCTCATTACGCCCGCTGATACGCGCGCGTTGGGTAAAATCACGTTGGCTGACGGCTCGCGCCATCGCCAGCAGCTGCTTCCATGGCTCTAACAGGCGCACGCGCAGCCAGATAATGGTAAAAACCAGCAGCAATGCCATAAATATGGCCATCAGGCGATGCAGCAGGACGACGCGTTCAATGCGTAATTCGGTGGTATGGTCAAAGGCGGTAACCAGCTTATCCAGACCGCCTACAAAGCGCGTTACATCCTGCGCTACCGCATCAGGCGTTTGCGCATGCGCAAGCCCCGGCGCCAGTTCAGTGTGCCAGTAATCCTGTAGTGCTTTTAACTGCGCCTGTTGTCCGTCTCGCTTTGCGGCACGCGTCAACTCCGGGCTAAACGCCGTTTTCTCCATTTCATCCAGAAGCGGTTGATCGCTAGCGTCCAGCGGTACGGCTGCCAGCAGGCGATAACTCTGCATGCGCAGCGATCCCGCTTTGTTGATTGCATGGGCGCTACCCTGAACGCCCTGAACCAGCCAGCCGGAGACAGCCATACCAGCCACGCCGATGGCTGTGGACAATAAAACAATCAGCGCCACCTGGTTGACCAGCGTAAGCGGGGAGAGACAACGTTTAAACATGGTGACTTGTTCCTTCGGGTTTTCGTCGAACAGAAAACCTTATTGAATGACGATTCTGCTGCAGGCAGTGGCGTTATTCTCGGCGATACACTGGAGTATACCCATACCTCAAACGGGCTACCTCTTAATTGCCAGCGGAGGGAGAGATCCCAGGCGAGGGGGAGTAGGGGGCGACAGAAGCGTGAAAAACCACATCTTTTTTACCGAAGTTATGTACTCATTTAGGGTAATGATAAATTTTAGGCATGAATAATGACACCTTTTCCTTTGATTTATATCAACTTACCTCCAGCTGTAAACCCTAATGTTGCAGGCATCGAAACAAGTATCAGAGGTGTCTATGAGTCACTCATCTGCCCCGGAAAGGGCATCTGGAGCTGTAATTACCGAATGGCGGCCGGAAGATCCCGCCTTCTGGCAGCAGCGTGGTCAACGAATCGCCAGCCGTAACCTGTGGATTTCCGTCCCTTGCTTGCTGCTGGCGTTTTGCGTGTGGATGTTATTTAGCGCCGTGGCGGTGAACTTACCGAAAGTCGGATTTGATTTCACCACTGAACAGCTGTTCATGCTGACGGCATTACCTTCGGTGTCCGGCGCGCTGCTGCGTGTTCCGTACTCCTTTATGGTTCCCCTGTTTGGTGGACGTCGCTGGACAGCGTTTAGCACCGGTATCCTGATCATTCCTTGCGTATGGTTAGGTTTTGCGGTGCAGGATACCTCCACGCCGTTTAGTACCTTTATTATTATCTCTCTGTTGTGCGGTTTCGCCGGTGCGAACTTTGCGTCCAGCATGGCAAACATCAGTTTCTTCTTTCCAAAACAGAAACAGGGTGGTGCGCTGGGTCTGAACGGTGGTCTGGGCAACATGGGCGTCAGCGTGATGCAGTTGGTTGCGCCGCTGGTGGTTTCACTGTCAATCTTTGCCGCATTTGGTAGCCACGGGGTTGAACAACCGGATGGTACGCAGCTGTATCTGGCAAACGCCGCATGGATTTGGGTACCGTTCCTTGCGGTGTTAACGCTGGCTGCATGGTTTGGTATGAATGAACTGGCAACCTCAAAAGCGTCGCTGAAAGAGCAATTGCCGGTGCTGAAACGTGGGCATCTGTGGATTATGAGCCTGCTGTATCTGGCAACCTTCGGTTCATTCATCGGTTTCTCTGCCGGTTTTGCCATGTTGTCAAAAACGCAGTTTCCTGAGGTACAGATCCTGCATTACGCCTTCTTTGGACCGTTGATTGGCGCGCTGGCTCGTTCAGCGGGCGGCGCAATCTCTGACCGTCTGGGCGGAACCCGTGTAACGCTGGTGAACTTCGTGCTGATGGCTATTTTCAGTGCCTTACTGTTCCTGACGCTGCCATCAAACGGTGTCGGTGGCAACTTTATCGCCTTCTTCGCGGTGTTCCTGGCATTGTTCCTGACGGCTGGTCTGGGGAGTGGTTCAACCTTCCAGATGATCTCCGTTATCTTCCGCAAGCTGACGATGGACAGAGTGAAAGCTGAAGGTGGTTCAGAAGAGAAAGCAATGCGCGAAGCAGCAACCGACACTGCGGCAGCGTTGGGCTTTATCTCAGCCATTGGTGCGATTGGCGGCTTCTTTATCCCGAAAGCATTTGGTACGTCTCTGGCGTTAACTGGTTCGCCGGTCGATGCGATGAAAGTCTTTCTGATCTTCTATGTCGCTTGTGTGGTCATCACCTGGGCGGTATACGGACGTCATTCTAAAAAGTAAAAAAGCTGTATACACAAAATCATTCGAATTGCATCAAGGCGGCAAGTGAGGATTCCCCAGGAGCTTACTGAAGTATGTGACTGGGGAGAACAAGCTCAGCCAACGCAGAAGCCGTTTGAATGATGACGTGTAGGTTGATTATCCATTGCGCGGTGTTAGACCGCGCTTTTTTTTATCTGTGATTAGTTACAACATACTCATGTATTGTGAAATGACAACAGCCTGTGAGAACGGTACTCGCAATATGCTAAGCAGGGGGATACCCCTTAATACCCACTTATAAAGAATTTAACATTTGTATGATAAGTGAATTATTTAAAATCCTTTAAATTCAAAATATTACGTTAAAAAACAATATCCCACTTTGGGGGTATGTAAAAACCAACCTCCATTTTTCATCCCTGCATGCCTTGATCGTTATCAATTCTCACGCCCTTTCAGAGCGTTACCTTCGCTCTCAATCAAGCAATGTCGATTTATCAGAGAGCCGTCAGGCTCCTACAGGAGAAAACCGATGAGTAAATTCCTGGACCGGTTTCGCTACTTCAAGCAGAAGGGCGAAACCTTTGCCGATGGGCATGGCCAGCTTCTCAATACCAACAGGGACTGGGAGGACGGATACCGCCAGCGTTGGCAGCATGACAAAATCGTGCGTTCAACCCACGGGGTAAACTGCACGGGCTCATGCAGCTGGAAAATCTATGTTAAAAATGGTCTGGTGACCTGGGAGACCCAGCAAACTGACTACCCACGCACGCGTCCAGATATGCCTAACCACGAGCCTCGCGGCTGCCCACGTGGTGCAAGCTATTCCTGGTATCTCTACAGCGCTAACCGTCTGAAATACCCACTGATGCGCAAACGTCTGATGAAGATGTGGCGTGAAGCAAAAAGACTGCACAGCGATCCGGTAGACGCATGGGCATCCATCATCGAAGACGCCGACAAAGCAAAAAGCTTCAAACAAGCGCGTGGTCGTGGTGGATTTGTTCGTTCTTCCTGGCAGGAAGTGAATGAACTGATTGCTGCATCTAACGTTTACACCATCAAAACCTATGGCCCTGACCGCGTTGCAGGCTTCTCTCCGATTCCGGCGATGTCGATGGTTTCTTATGCTTCCGGCGCACGCTATATGTCGCTGATTGGCGGTACCTGCCTGAGCTTCTACGACTGGTACTGTGACCTGCCGCCGGCTTCCCCGCAAACCTGGGGCGAGCAAACCGACGTACCGGAATCTGCCGACTGGTATAACTCCAGCTACATTCTTGCATGGGGCTCTAACGTACCGCAGACCCGTACTCCGGATGCACACTTCTTTACTGAAGTTCGCTATAAAGGCACCAAAACGGTAGCGATTACTCCGGACTACGCAGAAATCGCCAAACTTTGCGACCTGTGGCTGGCACCGAAGCAGGGAACCGATGCTGCGATGGCAATGGCGATGGGCCATGTCATGCTGCGCGAGTTCCACCTCGATAACCCGAGCCAGTACTTCACCGACTACGTTCGTCGTTATACTGACATGCCAATGCTGGTGATGCTCGAAGAGCGTGACGGTTACTATGCTGCTGGTCGTATGCTGCGTGCGGCGGATCTGGTCGACTCTCTGGGCCAGGAAAATAACCCAGAATGGAAAACCGTCGCTATCAACAGCAACGGCGAAATGGTTGCGCCAAACGGTTCAATTGGTTTCCGTTGGGGCGAAAAGGGCAAATGGAACCTTGAGCAACGCGACGGTACGTCCGGTGATGAAACCGAACTGCAACTCAGCCTGCTGGGTAGCCAGGACGATATCGCTGAAGTGGGCTTCCCGTACTTTGGCGGCGAAGGTACCGAGCACTTCAGTAAAGTAGAGCTGGAAAATATTCTGCTGCACAAACTGCCGGTTAAACGCCTGCAGTTGGCCGATGGCTCTACCGCGCTGGTGACCACCGTTTACGACCTGACCATGGCTAACTATGGCCTGGAACGTGGTCTGAACGACGAAAACTGCGCGACCAGCTACGATGACGTGAAAGCGTACACGCCGGCATGGGCAGAAAAAATCACTGGCGTATCACGTTCTCAGATCGTGCGCATTGCCCGTGAATTTGCGGATAACGCCGATAAAACACACGGTCGTTCGATGATCATCGTCGGTGCGGGCCTGAACCACTGGTACCACCTCGATATGAACTATCGTGGCCTGATCAATATGCTGGTGTTCTGCGGTTGTATCGGTCAGAGCGGCGGCGGTTGGGCCCACTACGTCGGCCAGGAAAAACTGCGTCCGCAAACCGGCTGGCAGCCGCTGGCGTTTGCTCTTGACTGGCAGCGTCCGCCTCGTCATATGAACAGCACTTCCTACTTCTATAACCACTCCAGCCAATGGCGCTATGAGACGGTTACTGCGCAGGAACTGCTTTCCCCGATGGCAGACAAATCCCGCTACAGCGGTCATTTGATTGATTTTAACGTTCGCGCTGAACGTATGGGCTGGTTGCCATCTGCGCCGCAGTTAGGGACTAACCCACTGCGTATCGCCGAAGAAGCGCAGAAAGCAGGTATGACGCCGGTGGATTACACCGTTAAATCCCTGAAAGAAGGTTCTATTCGCTTTGCGGCAGAGCAGCCGGAAAACGGTAAAAACCATCCGCGCAACCTGTTTATCTGGCGTTCTAACCTGCTCGGTTCTTCCGGTAAAGGCCACGAGTACATGCTCAAGTATCTGCTGGGTACTGAACATGGTATTCAGGGCAAAGATCTCGGCCAGCAGAGCGGCGTGAAGCCTGAAGAAGTGGAATGGCAGGATAACGGCCTGGACGGCAAACTGGATCTGGTTGTCACGCTGGACTTCCGTCTGTCGAGCACCTGTCTGTATTCCGACATCGTGTTGCCGACCGCAACCTGGTATGAAAAAGACGATATGAATACCTCGGACATGCATCCGTTTATTCATCCTCTGTCTGCGGCAGTTGACCCGGCCTGGGAATCGAAGAGCGACTGGGAAATCTACAAAGCCATCGCCAAGAAATTCTCTGAAGTTTGCGTGGGCCATCTCGGTAAAGAAACTGACGTCGTTACGCTGCCTATTCAGCACGACTCTGCCGCAGAACTGGCACAACCGTTGGACGTGAAGGACTGGAAAAAAGGTGAATGTGACCTGATTCCTGGTGTTACCGCACCGCACATCATGACCGTTGAGCGTGATTATCCGGCAACCTACGAGCGTTTCACCTCCATCGGCCCGCTGATGGAAAAAATCGGTAACGGCGGTAAAGGGATTGCCTGGAATACCCAGAGCGAAATGGATCTGCTGCGTAAGCTCAATTACACCAAGGCTGAAGGTCCGGCAAAAGGCCAGCCGATGCTGGATACCGCAATTGATGCAGCCGAGATGATCCTGACGCTGGCGCCGGAAACCAACGGTCAGGTAGCCGTTAAAGCCTGGGCTGCGCTGAGTGAATTTACCGGTCGTGACCATACGCATCTGGCGCTGAATAAAGAAGACGAAAAAATTCGCTTCCGCGATATTCAGGCGCAGCCGCGCAAAATTATCTCCAGCCCGACCTGGTCAGGACTGGAAGATGAACACGTGTCTTATAACGCCGGCTATACCAACGTTCACGAGCTGATCCCATGGCGTACGCTGTCTGGTCGCCAGCAGTTGTATCAGGATCATCAGTGGATGCGTGACTTTGGTGAAAGCCTGCTGGTTTACCGTCCGCCAATCGACACCCGTTCGGTGAAAGCGGTGATCGGCGAGAAATCTAATGGTAACCCGGAAAAAGCGCTCAACTTCCTGACGCCGCACCAGAAATGGGGTATCCACTCCACTTACAGCGACAACTTGCTGATGCTGACGCTGTCACGCGGTGGCCCGATTGTGTGGATGAGCGAAGTCGATGCGAAGGATCTGGGAATCGAAGATAACGACTGGATCGAAGTCTTCAACAGCAACGGTGCGCTGACGGCACGTGCAGTTGTCAGCCAGCGTGTACCGGCCGGGATGACCATGATGTACCACGCGCAGGAACGTATCGTTAACCTGCCGGGTTCAGAAATCACCCAGCAGCGCGGTGGGATCCACAACTCGGTGACCCGTATTACACCGAAACCGACCCATATGATCGGCGGCTATGCGCAGCTGGCCTACGGCTTTAACTACTACGGCACCGTCGGTTCAAATCGTGATGAGTTCGTAGTTGTACGTAAGATGAAGAACATTAACTGGTTGGATGGCGAAGGCAATGACCAGGTACAGGAGAGCGTAAAATGAAAATTCGTTCACAAGTCGGCATGGTGCTGAATCTCGATAAGTGCATCGGCTGCCACACCTGTTCAGTGACCTGTAAAAACGTCTGGACCAGCCGTGAAGGTATGGAGTACGCCTGGTTCAACAACGTCGAAAGTAAGCCTGGCGTTGGCTTCCCGAACGACTGGGAAAACCAGGAAAAATGGAAGGGCGGTTGGATCCGTAAAATCAACGGCAAACTGCAGCCGCGCATGGGTAACAAAGCGCTGCTGTTGGGTAAAATATTTGCTAACCCGCATCTGCCGGGCATGGATGATTACTACGAGCCGTTTGATTTTGACTACCAGACGTTGCATAACGCCCCGGCAGACAGCAAAGCGCAGCCGATTGCTCGTCCACGCTCGCTGATCACCGGTCAGCGAATGGATAAAATCACCAGTGGTCCGAACTGGGAAGAAATTCTGGGCGGCGAGTTCGAAAAACGCGCCAAAGACCAGAACTTCGAAAACATGCAGAAGGCGATGTACGGTCAGTTCGAAAACACCTTCATGATGTACCTGCCGCGTCTGTGTGAGCACTGCCTTAATCCGGCGTGTGTGGCGACCTGTCCGAGCGGCGCTATCTACAAGCGTGAAGAAGATGGCATCGTGCTGATCGACCAGGACAAGTGCCGCGGCTGGCGTATGTGTATCACCGGCTGCCCGTACAAGAAGATCTACTTCAACTGGAAGAGCGGGAAATCTGAGAAGTGCATTTTCTGCTACCCGCGTATCGAAGCTGGTCAGCCGACCGTTTGCTCCGAAACCTGTGTAGGTCGTATCCGTTACCTCGGCGTACTGCTGTATGACGCAGATGCGATCGAAAGTGCAGCAAGCACCGAGCACGAGAAAGATCTGTACCAGCGTCAGCTGGACGTGTTCCTCGATCCGAACGACCCGGCTGTTATTGAACAGGCGCTGAAAGATGGTATTCCGCTGAGCGTCATTGATGCCGCACAGCAGTCTCCGGTTTACAAAATGGCGATGGACTGGAAGCTGGCGCTGCCGCTGCATCCGGAATACCGCACACTGCCGATGGTCTGGTACGTGCCGCCATTGTCACCGATTCAGTCCGCTGCTGATGCGGGCGAGCTGGGCAGCAACGGTATTCTGCCGGATGTTGACAGCCTGCGTATTCCGGTTCAGTACCTGGCGAACCTGCTGACTGCAGGTGACACCCAGCCGGTACTGTTGGCGCTGAAACGTATGCTGGCGATGCGTCACTACAAACGTGCGGAAACTGTTGACGGCAAAGTTGATACCCGTGCGCTGGAAGAGGTGGGCTTAAGCGAAGCGCAGGCACAGGAAATGTATCGTTACCTGGCGATCGCAAACTACGAAGATCGTTTCGTGGTACCGAGCAGCCATCGTGAACTGGCGCGTGACGCGTTCCCGGAGAAAAGCGGTTGTGGCTTTACCTTCGGCGACGGTTGCCACGGTTCTGATACTAAATTCAATCTGTTCAACAGCCGCCGCATCGACGCTGTCGATGTGACCAGCAAAACGGAGCCGCACCAATGATTGAACTCGTCATTGTTTCGCGTCTGCTCGAGTACCCGGATGCTGCCTTGTGGCAGCATCAGCAGGAACTTTTCGATGCACTCGCGTCATCTGAGAACCTGGATAAAGAGGATGCCCAGACTCTGGGCGTTTTCCTGCGCGATCTAACCGCGCAGGACATGCTGGATGTGCAGGCCGCCTACAGCGAACTGTTTGACCGTGGCCGCGCGACATCGCTGCTGCTGTTTGAACATGTTCACGGTGAATCCCGCGATCGCGGTCAGGCTATGGTTGACCTGATGGCACAGTATGAGCAGCACGGTTTGCAGCTCGACAGCCGCGAACTTCCCGATCATCTGCCGCTGTATCTGGAATACCTTGCGCAACTGCCGAAAAGCGAAGCGCTAGGTGGCTTACAGGATATTGCGCCGATTCTGGCACTGCTCAGCGCTCGTTTGCAACAGCGTGAAAGCCGTTATGCAGTGCTGTTCGATCTGCTGTTAAAACTGGCGAATACCGTTATCGACAGCGATAAAGTGGCTGAAAAAATTGCGGATGAAGCCCGTGACGATACTCCACAAGCGCTGGATGCGGTCTGGGAAGAAGAGCAGGTGAAATTCTTCGCCGATCAGGGGTGTGGCGAGTCGGAAATCTCCGCTCACCAGCGTCGTTTTGCCGGGGCCGTTGCGCCGCAGTATCTGAATATCACCACCGGAGGACAGCAATAATGCACTTCCTGAATACGTTCTTCTTTGACATCTATCCGTACATCGCGGGTTCTGTCTTTCTGATCGGCAGCTGGCTGCGTTATGACTATGGGCAATATACATGGCGTGCAGCTTCCAGTCAGATGCTGGATCGCAAAGGGATGAACCTGGCGTCAAACCTGTTTCACATCGGGATCCTGGGTATCTTTGCTGGGCACTTCCTTGGCATGTTGACGCCGCACTGGATGTATGAAGCCTGGCTACCGCTTGAAGTGAAACAAAAGATGGCAATGTTTGCGGGCGGTGCCAGTGGCCTGATGTGTCTGATTGGTGGTGTACTGCTGCTGAAACGTCGTCTGTTCAGCCCGCGCGTGCGGGCCACCACCACCGGGGCGGATATTCTGATCCTCTCACTGCTGGTGATCCAGTGTGCGCTGGGCCTGCTGACCATTCCGTTTTCCGCCCAGCATATGGACGGTAGCGAGATGATGAAGCTGGTGAACTGGGCGCAGACAGTGGTGACCTTCCAGGGCGGAGCGTCTCAATATCTCGATGGTGTTGCGTTCATTTTCCGTATGCACCTGGTGCTGGGTATGACGCTGTTCCTGTTGTTCCCATTCTCTCGTCTGGTACACATCTGGAGCGTTCCGGTCGAATATCTGACACGCAAATACCAGATTGTTCGCGCGCGTCACTAATCGTATATTTGAGAATGACAAAACCCTGCTTCGGCGGGGTTTTTTTATGCCTGTTTGCCGGATGGCGGCGCAAGCGCCTTATCCGGCCTACGAAGGTATCAGCGAGCGCTGTAGGCCTGATAAGTACAGCACATCAGACAAATTGCGGGCACGTGTCGAGTTAGTAGGCCTGATAAGCGCAGCGCAGCAGACAAATTACGGGCACATGTCGAGTTAGTAGGCCTGATAAGCATAGCGCATCAGGCAAATAAAAGGCATTGCTGAGGAATTGAGTGTGTTGCTTTATGAAGTGATGGTGGTGGGGGAAGGATTACTCAGCGCTACGCGCTTCGCCCTTCGGGTCGTTGCCTGCGGCAACGCTTTCTCGCTACGCTCGAATCGAACCTTAGTCGAAACTTCTCATCCTTCCCGCATGGGCGGAATATGGGGCATTAGAGATTGATTTACTGTTGGTGCTTTATGAAGTGATGGTGGTGGGGGAAGGATTCGAACCTTCGAAGTCGATGACGGCAGATTTACAGTCTGCTCCCTTTGGCCGCTCGGGAACCCCACCAGGGGTAATTCATATTTTGAGGTAAAGCTGGAGATGGTGGTGGGGGAAGGATTCGAACCTTCGAAGTCGATGACGGCAGATTTACAGTCTGCTCCCTTTGGCCGCTCGGGAACCCCACCACAGGGTAAATTCATTATGCTGCTTGCATTCTATAGCGGTAAGGATTATTCGGAGCTAAAGCTCCTCACCCTTCGGGCCGCTGCCTGCGGCAACGTTCTCTCACTATCGCTCGAGTCGAACCTTGAAGTCGATGACGGCAGATTTGCAGTCAGCTCCCTTATGATCGCTCGGGAACCCCACCACGGGGTAATGCTAATTACTGGCCTGCTTCCGTTGGAAGCGGGGCGCATCATATCAAATGATGCGCCCCTGTAAAGCATTCCGTTGATAAAAAAGAACTGGTTGCCTGATTTTTACACGTAAAGATGTAAAGGTAACCAATTAACTTATCAATCGATTACAGAATAATCGTTCGGTTACCGTAAACAAAGACGCGTTGAGCCAGAACCTGATACAGCGCACGGCTTAATACATTTTTTTCAACGTCGCGACCCGCGCGCATCATATCTTCGGCGGTGTAGGTGTGATCAACATGGATCACGTCCTGCATAATGATTGGGCCTTCATCGAGGTTATCATTCACGTAGTGGGCCGTCGCGCCGATGATCTTCACGCCGCGCTCATAAGCCTGATGGTACGGACGAGCACCAATGAATGCTGGCAGGAATGAATGGTGAATGTTGATAATCTTATTCGGGAAGCGCGAAACAAATGTTGGGGTCAGAACGCGCATGTATTTAGCCAGCACGACATAGTCCGGCTGGTGGGCGTCGATAGCATCAGCCATTTTCTCATCATGTTCGTCACGTGTTAAACCTTCATGACTCACCAGCTCAAACGGAATATCAAACCGTTCAACCAGAGGACGCAAGGTCTCGTGATTGCCGATCACCGCGGCGATTTCAACATCCAGCCCGCCATAATTGGCCTTCATTAATAAATCGCCCAGGCAATGCGCTTCCTTGGTGACCAAAATGACGATGCGGCGGCGGCCTGCTGGGGTTAATTCACGAATCGAGCCTTCAGGTAAGGCGCTGTCCAGATCGGCAAGCAGCGTGACGTCGTTAAAAATGCCCTCCAGTTCGGTGCGCATAAAAAAGCGTCCGGTACGGTGGTCCACAAACTCATTGTTCTGCACGATGTTCAGTTCATGCTTGTAACAGATATTTGTAATGCGCGCGATCAGACCTTTTTGGTCCGGGCAAATAGTACGCAGCACTTTTCGTTGTAATGAATGCATTTGCAGCGGTGATCCTGTTGAGAATGTTTGCAAAATTGATACTGTCGGGCGTTGATTAGCCGCAGCACTTTTTAAATTTTTTACCTGAGCCACAAGGGCAGGTATCGTTTCGTCCAATTTGGGGGCGTGTACCGTCTATATAGTACCACTGACCGTTTTCTTTTAAAAAACGAGAGCGCTCGATAATTGCACCTGTTTTACCTTGTTCAGAAAACCGTGCGACAAAACTGACGTAGCCGATATTTTCTGTGTCTGCCGTCTCTTGTTCAAAAACGGTCAGTCCAAGCCATTCGGTATGAGTAAATCCTGCGATAATGTCGTCGCGAAACTCGGCCGCATGACAATCCGGATGCCAGGTCCTGATAAGGTAATCTGCGTCTTTCATCACAAAAGCACAGTAACGAGAACGCATGAGGTGTGACGGCGTAGGTGCTACTTGCGCGCCGGACACATAACGGTAGCAACATAGGCTATACTCGACAGCGCTACCACAGGGACAAAGCTGAGACACAAAGTACTCCCTGGAATATAAAAACGGCGTAAAAACGCCAGAGTGGCACTATGTTAACTGAGCGGTAGCGATGTTGCTACGTCTGCAAGCCAGGGGAAGTTTGTACGTATAATGAGAAAAATAAAAATTGGGCTGGCGCTAGGTTCCGGCGCGGCGCGAGGTTGGTCGCATATTGGCGTTATTAAAGCCCTTAAGCATATGGGTATTGATGTTGATATCGTGGCAGGGTGCTCCATCGGTTCGTTGGTTGGCGCTGCCTACGCCTGCAATAAGCTGCCTGCTCTCGAAAAGTGGGTCTGTTCTTTCAGCTATTGGGATGTTTTACGGTTGATGGATCTCTCGTGGCGCAGGGGAGGTTTACTGCGCGGTGAACGGGTATTCAATCAGTACCGTAATGTGATGCCGGTAGAAGCAATTGAGCAATGTACTCGCCGTTTCGCAACAGTGGCCACCAATCTGAGTACGGGTCGGGAACTTTGGTTCACCGAAGGTGATTTACATCTGGCTGTCCGGGCCTCCTGCAGTATTCCTGGCCTGATGTCACCTGTGGCGCACAATGGTTACTGGCTGGTCGATGGTGCGGTGGTGAATCCTGTCCCTGTCTCCCTGACTCGCGCGTTGGGGGCCGATATTGTTATAGCGGTCGACCTGCAACACGATGCGCATCTCATGCAACAAGATTTACTCTCCTTCAACGTCAATAGCGATGCCGAATCGGGTGATGATGCTGACGAACTCTCATGGCATGCCCGTCTGAAAGAACGCTTGAGCAACATTACGGCCAGGCGTGCAGTAACTGCACCCACGGCGATGGAGATTATGACGACGTCTATTCAGGTTCTGGAAAACCGACTGAAACGTAACCGCATGGCCGGTGACCCTCCAGACATTCTGATTCAGCCGTTTTGTCCACAAATATCCACGCTGGATTTTCACCGTGCCAGTGCGGCAATTGCTGCCGGGCAGTTAGCGGTCGAGAAGAAAATGGATGAGCTTCTACCCCTGGTGAAAACCAACGTCTAACGCATTTTTTATCAACACTTAAGCTAATTCTGACAGGCGTGAGTGGCAATAGCATGCCACTATTTATTAAAGCCAGTCAGGGGGGAGAATATGACGCAGCCATTGGTCGGAAAACAGATTCTTATCGTTGAGGATGAGCCGGTATTTCGCTCACTCATGGACTCATGGTTTTCCTCTTTGGGAGCGACAACGGCGGTAGCTGGTGACGGACTTGAAGCACTGGACTTGCTTGGGCATTTTAAACCCGACCTGATGATCTGCGACCTGGCTATGCCAAGAATGAACGGTCTCAAACTGGTTGAGTATTTACGTAATCGTGGCGATCAGACCCCGATACTGGTGATTTCTGCGACGGAAAACATGTCCGACATAGCCAAAGCGCTACGACTCGGTGTGGATGACGTCCTGTTGAAGCCGGTGAAAGACCTTAATCGCTTGCGAGAAACCGTCTTTGCATGTCTTTATCCCAACATGTTTAATTCACGCGTGGAAGAAGAGGAGCGGCTGTTTCGCGACTGGGATGCGATGGTGGACGATCCTGCTGCTGCTGCGAAGTTGCTAAAAGAATTACAGCCTCCAGTGTCGCAAGTGATTTCGCACTGTCGCGTTAACTATCGACAATTGGTGGCAGCCGACCAACCGGGGCTGGTGTTGGATATTGCGCCGCTGTCGGATCATGACCTTGCATTCTATTGCCTTGATGTGACGCGGGCAGGGGATAATGGCGTGCTGGCTGCATTATTACTGCGAGCGCTATTTAATGGTTTACTGCAGGAGCAACTGACACAACAAAATCAACGGTTGCCAGAGCTAGGTACATTATTGAAACAGGTAAATCATCTGTTGCGGCAAGCCAATTTACCAGGGCAGTTTCCCTTGCTGGTGGGGTATTACCACAGCGGATTAAAAAATCTGATTCTGGTATCGGCAGGGCTGAATGCGACATTAAATACAGGTTCCCACCAAGTGCAAATCAGCAATGGTGTTCCGCTGGGTACCTTAGGTAATACGTATCTTAATCAGCTGAGTCAACATTGTGAGTCATGGCAATGCCAAATTTGGGGGGCGGGAGGTCGCCTGCGCTTGATGTTGTCTGCAGAATGAACAATTGAGAGGCGTGTAAATGAAATTGGTTCACCCTCCCCATGCTGTGAGTGCTACTATCAGCGCCAGTTTTATTCGTATTTATCTTAATTATACCGACGCGCGTCCTTTTCAGACCAGAAGCTTGTCGCTGTACTGATATACTCGGATGCGATACAGAATGATGAACACGTTCAATACATGAACAGTCCAGGAGAGTTTTAAATGGCTGCCCTTAATTCAAAAGTCAAAAAAGCCGTTATCCCGGTTGCGGGATTAGGAACCAGGATGTTACCGGCTACGAAAGCAATCCCGAAAGAGATGCTACCGTTGGTTGATAAGCCATTAATTCAGTACGTCGTAAACGAATGTATTGCTGCGGGCATCACTGAAATTGTACTTGTAACTCACTCGTCTAAAAATTCTATTGAAAACCACTTTGATACCAGCTTTGAACTTGAAGCGATGCTGGAAAAACGTGTAAAACGCCAGCTTCTGGAAGAAGTGCAATCTATTTGCCCGCCACATGTGACTATTATGCAGGTGCGTCAGGGGCTGGCTAAAGGTCTGGGCCACGCGGTATTGTGCGCGCACCCTGTGGTTGGCGATGAACCGGTAGCTGTAATCCTGCCGGACGTAATTCTTGACGAATACGAATCTGATTTATCCCGCGACAACCTTGCCGAAATGATTCATCGTTTTGATGAAACAGGTAGCAGCCAGATTATGGTTGAACCGGTAGAAGATGTTACGGCTTATGGCGTTGTTGATTGTAAAGGCGTTGAATTATCCCCGGGCGAAAGCGTTCCGATGGTTGGCGTGGTTGAAAAACCAAAAGCTGATGTTGCGCCTTCTAATCTGGCCGTTGTGGGTCGTTACGTTCTTAGTGCCGATATCTGGCCTCTGCTGGCTAAAACCCCTCCGGGAGCGGGTGATGAAATTCAGCTGACAGATGCTATCGATATGCTGATTGAAAAAGAGACGGTTGAAGCTTATCACATGAAGGGCAAAAGCCATGACTGTGGTAATAAACTGGGCTATATGCAGGCGTTCGTTGAATATGGTATTCGCCATAATACTCTCGGCGCAGAATTTAAAGCCTGGCTGGAAGACGAGATGGGTATTAAGAAGTAACCTTCTGGTATTATCTGGTCAGAACGGCGCTGTATTAACAGTGCCGTTTTTTTATACCTAATCCGGGTAGGGTTGAGCGAAGTACCGGTAAAAAAAATCCCGCCAGTGGCGGGATTTTAAGCAAACTATTTCTGAATTATTCCTTGATCAGGAAATCGTCCAGTTGTTTACCTTGTTCTTCCATCGCTTTTTTGATCACTGCCGGTGTACGACCCTGGCCAGTCCAGGTTTTAGTTTCACCGTTTTCGTCAACATAGCTATATTTAGCCGGACGTGCAGCGCGTTTAGCTTTGGTGCCAGATTTAACAGCAGCCATGCTATTCAGCAATTCGTTCGGATCAATGCCGTCAGCGATCAGCATTTCACGATATTGTTGCAGTTTACGAGTACGTTCTTCAACTTCAGCAGCAGCAGCGCTTTCTTCTTCGCGACGCTCGCTAACTACAACTTCTAATTTTTCCAGCATTTCTTCAAGCGTTTCCAGAGTGCATTCTCTTGCCTGCGCACGAAGAGTACGGATGTTGTTCAGAATTTTAAGTGCTTCGCTCATTGTAGTAATCTCAAACTTATATTGGGGTGGTTTGTTGAGCTAATAATAGAGCGATAAATTCAGTTGTGCAATAGCCAGGAATGTAAGGAATTCAAAATTGCGCTTTATTTAGTATCAGAATTAATTCTCCTGTCTTAAATTCCCCATGATGTTGGGCATAAAAAAGGCTTATTGGCGAGGGGGCTTCTCAGCGGCTGAGAGTAAAAATTCAAGATTCAGGTCACATTTTATGGTGTACAAATAGTATCTCTTTGCAGTGATTTCAACCTTTTGTATTAGTTTTGCTTACGTGAATTCGCTAATACATGGCGACAGTGGGTAGATTCAATAACAATATGGGAAGGGTTTCTTTATTGCCGTATGATGATAAGTGACATTGATAAATTTCATGAGCACTATTTGTGAAAGAGTGTGTATATACGCGTCCGAGCACAGGCTGTTTGGTCGATGGTTGTATGCTCTTTCACTATCCGTTACTTAAATTCAGGCGGCACTGTGCGAGCTTGCCCGCTCATTTATACGCCTTTGCGGCCAACGCTACACCGACATGTTCGTGAAATATGATACAATCCAGCCCATATTTATTTCCCCTCGTGAGGGCCTTCGGTCAATGGCACAACTATATTTTTACTATTCTGCAATGAACGCAGGTAAGTCGACTGCCTTGTTGCAATCTTCGTACAATTATCAGGAACGTGGGATGCGTGCCGTTGTATATACAGCGGAAATTGATGACCGTTTTGGTGCTGGAAAAGTAAGTTCACGTATAGGTCTGTCGTCACCTGCAAAATTGTTTAACCAAAATTCATCATTGTTCGAAGAGATTCGCGCTGAGAATGCGCAGCAAAGAATTCACTGTGTACTGGTCGATGAGTCTCAGTTTCTGACCCGACAACAGGTTTATGAATTATCTGAAGTTGTCGATCAACTGGATATTCCTGTTTTGTGTTACGGCTTACGCACTGATTTTCGTGGTGAGTTATTTGGTGGCAGCGAATACCTGCTTGCGTGGTCAGATAAACTGGTTGAATTAAAGACCATTTGTTTTTGTGGCCGTAAGGCCAGCATGGTATTACGCCTTGATCAGGCTGGAAGACCTTATAACGAGGGCGAGCAGGTGGTTATCGGCGGGAATGAACGCTATGTGTCGGTATGTCGTAAACACTACAAACAAGCGCAGTCTGAGGGCTCTCTGACGGCGATACAAGAACGACACAGCCACGATTAACCCAGTACGCTTCTGAGCGCTTATAAACACAGGGTAGGCCGGAACCTTCGTCAATGTTCTCTACCCTGTCAGACTCTTTTCTGACGGCTGGTCTCACATCTTCCTGAATACATCTCTTACACTGCCATTCTATTCACATGGTTAAATTGTGTATTCCCCGATTTTCATAACACAAGACGAAAAAAACGGCCCCAATTGGGACCGTTTATGATGAAGCTAAAACTTATCTGAGCAAATTAAGCGGATTTCTTCGCTTTCTTTTCTGCTTTCGGTGCAGCTACTGCTTCAGTCTTAGCGGCGGTCTGACCTTCGCTATACTCACGACCGTAGTAGGTATCCAGCAGGATCTGTTTCAGTTCAGAAATCAGCGGGTAACGTGGGTTAGCACCAGTACACTGGTCGTCAAACGCATCTTCAGACAGTTTGTCCACGTGTGCCAGGAAGTCAGCTTCCTGAACGCCAGCTTCACGGATAGACTTAGGAATACCCAGTTCAGCTTTGATTTCTTCCAACCAGCCCAGCAGTTTCTGGATTTTCGCGGCAGTACGGTCACCCGGTGCGCTCAGACCCAGATGGTCTGCGATTTCAGCGTAGCGACGGCGTGCCTGCGGACGGTCGTACTGGCTGAATGCAGTCTGTTTAGTCGGGTTGTCGTTCGCGTTATAACGAATAACGTTGCTGATCAGCAGGGCGTTCGCCAGACCGTGAGGAATGTGGAACTGAGAACCCAGTTTGTGCGCCATTGAGTGACATACACCCAGGAAGGCGTTAGCAAACGCGATACCAGCGATAGTTGCTGCACTGTGTACACGCTCACGCGCTACCGGGTTCTTAGAACCTTCATGGTAAGACGCTGGCAGGTTTTCTTTCAGCAATTTCAGCGCTTGCAGAGCCTGACCGTCAGAGAACTCAGAAGCCAGTACTGAAACGTAAGCTTCCAGAGCGTGAGTGACGGCATCCAGACCACCGAACGCACACAGGGACTTTGGCATATCCATAACCAGGTTGGCGTCAACAATCGCCATATCCGGAGTCAGCGCGTAGTCTGCCAGCGGGTATTTCTGCCCAGTTGCATCGTCGGTAACGACCGCAAACGGAGTCACTTCAGAACCAGTACCGGAAGTGGTGGTAACTGCAACCATCTTCGCTTTTACGCCCATTTTCGGGAACTTGTAAATACGTTTACGGATGTCCATAAAGCGCAGTGCCAGTTCTTCGAAGTGAGTTTCCGGGTGCTCGTACATAACCCACATGATTTTCGCGGCGTCCATCGGGGAACCACCACCCAGTGCGATGATTACGTCTGGTTTGAAGGAGTTAGCCAGCTCAGCACCTTTGCGAACAACGGTCAGAGTCGGGTCAGCTTCAACTTCAAAGAACACTTCGGTTTCAACGCCAGCAGCTTTCAGAACGGAGGTGATCTGGTCTGCATAACCGTTGTTGAACAGGAAGCGGTCGGTCACGATCAGCGCACGTTTGTGACCATCGGTAATCACTTCATCCAGTGCGATTGGCAGAGAGCCACGACGGAAGTAGATAGATTTCGGAAGTTTGTGCCACAACATGTTTTCAGCTCGCTTAGCAACGGTTTTCTTGTTGATCAGGTGCTTAGGACCAACGTTTTCAGAGATGGAGTTACCACCCCAGGAACCACAACCCAGTGTCAGGGAAGGTGCGAGTTTGAAGTTGTACAGGTCACCGATACCACCCTGAGAAGCCGGGGTGTTGATCAGGATACGTGCGGTTTTCATCATCTGGCCGAAGTAAGCAACACGCTCTGGTTGGTTGTCCTGGTCAGTGTACAGGCAAGAGGTATGACCGATACCGCCCATCGCAACCAGTTTTTCAGCTTTGATGACTGCGTCTTCGAAGTCCTTCGCACGGTACATTGCCAGCGTCGGAGACAGTTTCTCGTGAGCAAACGGTTCGCTTTCGTCGACAACCTTCACTTCACCGATCAGAATCTTAGTGGTTTCTGGTACGGAGAAGCCTGCCAGTTCAGCAATCTTATATGCCGGCTGACCAACGATAGCTGCGTTCAGCGCGCCATTTTTCAGGATAACGTCCTGAACTGCTTTCAACTCTTTGCCCTGCAGCATGTAGCCGCCGTGAGTCGCAAAACGCTCACGTACTGCATCATATACAGAGTCAACCACGACGACAGACTGCTCAGAAGCACAGATTACGCCGTTATCGAAGGTTTTAGACATCAGAACAGATGCAACAGCACGTTTGATATCAGCGGTTTCGTCGATAACAACAGGGGTGTTACCTGCGCCTACGCCGATAGCCGGTTTACCGGAGCTGTATGCCGCTTTCACCATGCCTGGACCACCGGTCGCAAGGATCAGGTTGATGTCCGGGTGGTGCATCAGCGCGTTAGACAGTTCAACGGAAGGTTGATCGATCCAGCCGATCAGATCTTTCGGTGCGCCAGCAGCGATTGCTGCTTGCAGAACGATGTCAGCTGCTTTGTTAGTTGCATCTTTTGCGCGCGGATGCGGAGAGAAGATGATGGCGTTACGAGTCTTCAGGCTGATCAGTGATTTGAAGATTGCAGTAGAAGTCGGGTTAGTGGTTGGAACGATACCGCAGATGATACCAATCGGTTCAGCAATGGTAATGGTACCAAAAGTGTCGTCTTCAGACAGCACACCACAGGTTTTTTCATCTTTGTAAGCGTTGTAAATGTATTCAGAAGCGAAGTGGTTTTTAATCACTTTATCTTCGACAATACCCATGCCGGATTCGGCAACGGCCATTTTCGCGAGAGGAATTCGAGCGTCTGCGGCAGCCAGAGCGGCGGCACGGAAGATTTTGTCAACCTGTTCTTGAGTGAAACTGGCATATTCACGCTGGGCTTTTTTTACGCGCTCTACAAGTGCGTTAAGTTCAGCGACATTAGTAACAGCCATGATGCTCTCCTGATAATGTTAAACTTTTTTAGTAAATCATCTGCTCGATACGAGAGTATAGACAGACCGACGAAAATTTGTGTAATGGTTTGAAAATCAAACGGTTAATTAACGTCCACTCTACTTTGATTTACTAAAAGAGCTTATACGCTAGCGCCAGTTAACTCTAACGCGTTACCTCCAGGTGGCGTAAGCAAGATTACTCACTTCTGAGTAGTAATTGCGTGATCTGGATCAAAAATTCGCAAAGCTGACACCTTTCAGCAGGCCCTTTTAGCGTTTCTCGTTAAGTGTTAATAAATTGACGTAATGAATGCTAATAACATTAGCATATTTAATACATATTAATAACACTGAGTATTGGTAGCGTATTTACATTGATATACGAAGATAGAAGGTGAAGTATGCTGACAAAAGGCGTATCTTCAGCGCGGATTTTATCAATTTTTATGACTCATTTTATCCGGCTAACGCTTCGGAGCTAACCGTGATCCAAACGCTATTTGATTTTCCTGTCTATTTTAAATTTTTCATTGGGTTATTTGCGTTGGTCAACCCGGTAGGGATCATCCCCGTCTTTATCAGTATGACCAGCTATCAAACTGCCGCAGCACGAAACAAAACCAACCTCACGGCAAACCTATCAGTCGCAATCATCCTGTGGATTTCGCTGTTTCTTGGTGATGGTATTCTGCAACTCTTCGGCATCTCAATTGACTCGTTCAGGATCGCTGGCGGCATTCTGGTTGTGACTATCGCGATGTCAATGATTAGCGGAAAACTAGGGGAAGATAAACAAAACAAACAGGAAAAATCAGAAACCGCAATCCGTGAAAGTATCGGCGTTGTACCGTTGGCATTGCCGTTGATGGCGGGACCGGGTGCGATAAGCTCAACTATTGTCTGGGGTACGCGATATCATAGTGCGATTAACCTGTTTGGCTTTTTTGTAGCGATTGCGTTGTTTGCCCTGTGCTGCTGGGGGCTGTTCCGCATGGCACCATGGTTAGTGCGCCTGTTGGGCCAAACCGGTATCAACGTCATTACGCGTATTATGGGGCTGCTGTTAATGGCTTTGGGTATCGAATTTATCGTTACAGGCATCAAATCCATTTTCCCTGGTTTGCTGGCCTGAAACCTCTCTTCTGTGCAAACGGAGTCGTGTCCGGCTCCGTTTCATTTCATTATCAGTAAAACTTCTCACTAAAGTTGAAAATAAGCAGAGCAATAATAAAAAATGCTGATGATTAACTCTCCTGTTAGCCATTGATTCTAAAGATATAACACGTCCCAGTACGCCCGGCGAAGACCGATACTGCTGTTATTTTATTAACATCATACTCTGGGGCTTGCTGAAGGATTATCGAAATGTTATTAGTTATTTCAGCCTTTATTTCAGATGAATGTGCTAATTAATAACCAATTGTTAAATTTATGTGCATTTTGACATGGCGTTGACTTAGGAAAGGATGGTTAACACCATGGTCGACATAATGCATTGATTTTTGTGAACTTCCCATAATAAATCTTCATTCGTAAGACTTTTTAAGTGAGATTTATTTCCAATAAAAGAGAATTGGTTAACAAATTTGTAAAATGTATTGGCGGTTAAGAAACGCATTTGATACTTTCCGGCCAAGTATTATGCAGAAGAATTCACGTTGATGAGAATCATTTGCAGTTAGTTTCTCTCAACAGGGTAATAGCGTGTTTCCGGCAGGGGAGGCACGTAGAGAATCGACGCAAGGCGGTCATACGAATCGCCAGAATAAATAAAGTCGGTGATAGCAAGCAGTAAAACAATAAACCACCTGACGGCAGAAAATCTCCGGTGCCGTACAGGGATCCTAACAGGATTAACAGTCTGGTTAAAAAACCAGCCATAATAATGAGGGAGTACAACACAATGACTAACATCACTAAAAAAAGTTTAGTAGCTGCGGGGATCTTAACTGCGCTAGTCGCAGGAAATATTGCCACGGCGGCAGTAGTGCCAGCGGGTGTGCAGCTTGCTGAAAAGCAGACTCTGGTGCGTAATAACGGTTCGGAAGTGCAATCACTCGATCCCCATAAAATCGAAGGTGTACCTGAATCCAACATTAACCGTGACCTGTTTGAAGGTTTATTAATCAGTGATGTCGATGGCAAACCATCGCCTGGCGTGGCTGAAAAATGGGAAAATAAAGATTTTAAAGTCTGGACATTCCATCTGCGTAAAGATGCTAAATGGTCTGACGGCACGCCTGTTACTGCGCAAGATTTCGTGTATAGCTGGCAACGTTTGGCTAATCCAAATACTGCATCACCGTATGCCAGTTATTTGCAGTACGGTCATATTGTCAACATTGATGATATTATCGCCGGTAAAAAACCGGTCACCGATCTGGGCGTAAAAGCTCTCGACGATCATACTTTTGAAGTTACCCTCAGCGAACCAGTTCCTTATTTCTACAAACTGCTTGTGCACTCTTCCGTTTCACCGGTTCCCAGAGCGGCTGTTGAAAAATTTGGCGAGAAGTGGACCCAGCCCGCTAACATCGTTACTAACGGTGCGTATAAACTGAAAGACTGGGTTGTGAACGAGCGCATTGTGCTTGAGCGTAATACCAACTATTGGGACAACGCCAAAACGGTTATTAACCAGGTAACCTACCTGCCTATTTCTTCTGAAGTGACTGACGTAAACCGCTATCGCAGCGGTGAAATCGACATGACCTATAACAACATGCCGATTGAGTTATTCCAGAAACTGAAAAAAGAGATCCCGAACGAAGTCCACGTTGACCCGTATCTGTGCACCTATTATTACGAAATCAACAACCAGAAAGCACCGTTCAACGATGTTCGTGTTCGTACCGCCCTGAAGCTGGCGTTGGATCGTGACATTATCGTCAATAAAGTGAAAAACCAGGGTGACCTGCCAGCATATAGCTTTACTCCTCCATACACCGATGGTGCGAAACTGGTTGAGCCAGAGTGGTTCAAGTGGTCTCAGGAAAAACGTAATGAAGAAGCGAAGAAACTGCTGGCTGAGGCCGGATATACCGCTGAGAAACCGCTGACCTTTGATCTTCTGTATAACACCTCAGACCTGCATAAGAAGCTGGCTATTGCCGCGGCATCTATCTGGAAGAAAAATCTGGGTGCTAATGTGAAGCTGGAAAACCAGGAATGGAAAACGTTCCTCGATACGCGCCATCAGGGCAACTATGATGTTTCACGTGCGGGCTGGTGTGCGGACTATAACGAACCGACGTCCTTCCTGAATATGGTGCTGTCCGACAGCTCCAATAATACCGTCCACTATAAGAGCCCGGCATTTGATAAGCTGATTGCGGATACGCTGAAAGTGACGGATGAAGCGCAGCGCAGCGAACTGTATTCGAAAGCGGAACAGCAGCTGGATAAAGATTCTGCGATTGTACCGGTTTATTACTATGTTAACGCCCGCCTGGTGAAACCATGGGTTGGCGGATACTCCGGTAAAGACCCGATGGATAATATCCACGTTAAAGACTTGTATATTATCAAGCATTAATGGCAAGACGTGGGGCAATCATATTGCCCCACAGTGTCTTTTTCTTCGAACTATATATACCTCTTTAGACAAAGAGAGGTATACCCTAAATAATTCACGTTGCAGGAAGGCGGCAACCCAGCGAATCGCCAGGAGCTTACTTAAGTAAGTGACTGGCGTGAGCGAGCAAAGCCAACGCACTTGCAGCTTGAAGTATGACGGGTATAAAGGCACACGCCAGAAGGTACGGGCAATGTTAAAATTTATATTACGTCGCTGTCTGGAAGCGATTCCGACGCTGTTTATTCTTATTACGATTTCATTCTTTATGATGCGCCTTGCGCCGGGTAGCCCATTCACCGGGGAACGCGCATTGCCGCCAGAAGTGCTGGCTAATATTGAAGCGAAATATCATCTCAACGATCCCATCTCGACGCAGTACTTCAGCTATCTGAAACAGCTGGCGCACGGCGATTTTGGACCATCCTTTAAATATAAAGACTACACGGTTAACGACCTCGTTGCCTCGAGCTTCCCGGTTTCTGCGAAGCTGGGTGCGGCAGCCTTTATTCTGGCGGTGCTCGTCGGTGTTAGCGCCGGAGTGATAGCCGCGCTGAAGCAAAATACACGTTGGGACTATACGGTGATGGGGGTGGCAATGACCGGGGTGGTTATCCCCAGTTTCGTGGTCGCTCCCTTATTGGTCATGATATTTGCCATAACCTTGAAATGGCTACCCGGCGGGGGCTGGAACGGCGGGGCGTTGAAATTTATGATCCTGCCGATGGTAGCCTTGTCACTGGCCTACATCGCCAGTATCGCCCGTATTACTCGCGGTTCGATGATTGAAGTACTGCACTCTAACTTTATTCGTACCGCACGCGCTAAAGGGCTGCCGATGCGGCGGATTATTTTCCGCCATGCGTTGAAACCTGCGCTGTTGCCAGTGTTGTCCTATATGGGACCGGCATTTGTCGGCATTATCACCGGTTCGATGGTTATTGAAACCATTTATGGTTTGCCGGGTATTGGCCAGTTGTTCGTCAATGGGGCGTTAAACCGCGACTATTCGCTGGTTCTTAGTTTGACCATACTGGTGGGTACGCTGACCATCGTGTTTAACGCGATTGTCGATGTGCTGTATGCCGTTATCGACCCGAAAATTCGTTACTGATACTGGAGCTCGCTATGATGTTAAGTAAGAAAAACAGCGAGGCGCTGGAGAATTTCAGTGAAAAGCTGGAGGTCGAAGGCCGCAGCCTGTGGCAGGACGCGCGTCGACGCTTTATGCATAACCGCGCGGCGGTAGCAAGCCTGGTGGTGCTGGTAATTATTGCGCTGTTCGTGACGCTGGCACCGATGCTGTCGCAGTTTACCTACTTCGATACCGACTGGGGCATGATGTCCAGCGCGCCGGATACGGAATCAGGCCACTATTTCGGTACTGACTCTTCGGGACGAGACCTGTTGGTGCGCGTGGCAATTGGCGGGCGCATTTCGCTGATGGTCGGCATTGCGGCGGCGTTAGTCGCGGTGGTTGTTGGTACGCTGTACGGTTCTCTGTCGGGCTACCTCGGCGGAAAAATTGACTCGGTGATGATGCGTCTGCTGGAAATCCTCAACTCCTTCCCGTTCATGTTCTTCGTGATCCTGCTGGTCACCTTCTTTGGGCAAAATATCCTGCTGATTTTTGTCGCTATCGGGATGGTCTCCTGGCTGGATATGGCGCGTATCGTGCGTGGACAAACGCTGAGTCTCAAGCGCAAAGAGTTTATTGAAGCGGCGCAAGTGGGTGGGGTGTCTACCGTGCGTATCGTTATCCGCCATATTGTGCCGAACGTGCTGGGTGTGGTGGTGGTTTACGCTTCATTGCTGGTGCCGAGCATGATCCTGTTTGAATCCTTCCTGAGCTTTTTGGGACTAGGTACGCAGGAGCCGTTAAGTAGCTGGGGCGCGCTGCTCAGTGATGGTGCCAACTCTATGGAAGTCTCACCATGGCTGCTGCTGTTCCCGGCTGGTTTCCTGGTGGTCACTTTGTTCTGTTTTAACTTTATTGGCGATGGCCTGCGTGATGCCCTCGACCCGAAAGACCGTTAAGGAGTGCAGCCATGAGCGTAATTGAAACCTCAACCGCGCCGCTCGCGCAACAACAGGCTAACGCACTGCTGAACGTAAAAGATTTGCGTGTGACGTTTGCGACCCCCGACGGCGATGTAACTGCAGTCAACGATTTAAACTTTTCTCTGCGAGCCGGAGAAACGTTGGGTATTGTCGGTGAATCCGGTTCGGGTAAATCGCAGACGGCCTTTGCCCTGATGGGGCTGCTGGCGGCGAATGGTCGTATCGGGGGCTCCGCAACGTTCAACGGGCGTGAAATTCTGAATTTACCGGAACGTGAGCTGAACAAACTGCGCGCCGAGCAAATCTCGATGATTTTCCAGGACCCGATGACGTCTCTCAACCCGTACATGCGGGTCGGGGAGCAGTTGATGGAAGTTCTGATGCTGCATAAAGGCATGAGCAAAGCGGAAGCTTTTGAAGAGTCGGTCAGAATGCTGGATGCGGTGAAGATGCCGGAAGCGCGTAAGCGTATGAAAATGTATCCTCATGAATTCTCCGGTGGTATGCGTCAGCGCGTAATGATCGCCATGGCGCTGCTGTGCAGGCCCAAATTACTGATTGCCGATGAACCAACCACTGCGCTCGATGTGACGGTACAGGCGCAAATTATGACGCTGCTGAATGAACTGAAAAGTGAATTCAACACCGCGATTATCATGATCACCCACGATCTGGGGGTTGTTGCCGGTATTTGCGATAAAGTCCTGGTGATGTACGCCGGACGTACTATGGAATACGGCAGTGCGCGGGATGTCTTTTATAAACCCGTTCATCCGTATTCGATTGGTTTGCTAAATGCCGTACCTCGTCTGGATGCCGAAGGGGAAGAGATGCTCACTATCCCTGGCAACCCACCGAACTTACTGCGTCTACCAAAAGGTTGTCCATTCCAGCCGCGTTGCCCGCATGCGATGGAAATCTGTAGCAGTGCTCCGCCACTGGAGGAATTTAGCCCAGGCCGTCTGCGTGCCTGCTTTAAGCCGGTGGAGGAACTGGTATGAATACGGTGACCGAACAACGTAAAGTGCTCCTTGAGATTGCCGACCTTAAAGTCCATTTCGATATTAAAGATGGCAAACAGTGGTTCTGGCAACCGTCTAAAACCCTGAAGGCGGTTGATGGCGTAACCCTGCGACTGTATGAGGGCGAAACCCTGGGCGTGGTCGGTGAATCAGGCTGCGGGAAATCGACCTTTGCCCGTGCGATTATCGGCCTGGTAAAGGCCACCGATGGAAAGGTTGCCTGGCTGGGTAAAGATTTACTGGGCATGAAACCCGATGAGTGGCGGGAAGTGCGCAGCGATATCCAGATGATTTTCCAGGATCCGCTGGCATCGTTAAACCCGCGCATGACCATTGGTGAAATCATTGCCGAACCGCTGCGAACTTATCATCCGAATCTTCCTGGTCAGGAAGTCCGCGACCGTGTGAAGACGATGATGATGAAGGTTGGATTACTGCCCAACCTGATTAACCGCTACCCACATGAGTTTTCCGGTGGCCAGTGTCAGCGTATCGGTATTGCCCGCGCGCTGATCCTTGAACCAAAGTTGATTATCTGCGATGAACCGGTTTCGGCGCTGGATGTATCAATCCAGGCCCAGGTGGTTAATCTGCTGCAACAGCTTCAGCGCGAAATGGGATTATCGTTAATCTTCATTGCTCACGACCTCGCGGTGGTTAAACACATCTCCGACCGTGTGCTGGTTATGTATCTCGGACATGCGGTGGAATTAGGGACTTATGACGAGGTGTACCATAACCCGCTGCATCCTTATACCAAAGCGCTGATGTCTGCGGTGCCGATCCCCGATCCGGATCAGGAAAGGAACAAGGTTATCCAGTTGCTGGAAGGCGAGTTACCGTCCCCGATTAATCCTCCTTCCGGTTGCGTGTTCCGTACGCGCTGTCCGATTGCTGGACCGGAATGCGCAAAAACGCGCCCGGTTCTGGAAGGAAGTTTCCGACATGCAGTTTCCTGCCTGAAAGTAGACCCGCTATAATCCTGAGGGCTGACAAAGGTCAGCCCTTTTTTTGGTGAGGTATCTGTGCCTGGTTTAGTCTCTTCTGTCCGCCGTGCGCTCTATCGCAAATTATTTGATTTAAACACCCGTTCAGGGCGTCGCTTTGAAGGTATGTGTGCGCTATTTGCCTTGCTCAGCGTTATCGTTATCTTCATTGAGTCCGGAGTAGGGACGCAATACCATTTAACCTTTGAGGAATGGCGCGTTTTTGTCTGGCTGGAGATCTTTATTACTCTGGTCTTCACCCTCGAATATCTTCTGCGCTTATGTTGCTGGGCTAACCCTGCTAAATATGTGTTCAGCTTCTGGGGGATAATTGACCTTGCCACCATTCTGCCGCTGTATGTGATGTGGCTATGGCCGGAAATCAGTCTGAGCTATGTTTTCGCCTGGCGAGCGATGCGTGTCCTGCGCGTCCTGCGTATTCTCAAGCTGCTGCGCTTTATGCCTTCTCTACGGGTGTTCTGGAATGCGTTAAAAAGCGCCCGACATCAGCTGATGCTGTTCTATTCCTTTATCGCCATCCTGATGGTGGTTTTTGGCGCGATGATGTATCTGATTGAAGGGCCAAAATATGGGTTTACTACGCTGAATGCGTCGGTGTATTGGGCGATTGTTACTGTAACCACCGTCGGCTATGGTGATATCACGCCGCACACACCGTTGGGGCGCATGGTGGCGTCTGTGCTTATCCTGATTGGTTACTCGGTGATTGCAATACCGACGGGATTGATTACCACGCACATGAGCAGTGCGTTCCAGCAGCGCGGGCACCAACGAAAATGTCCGCAGTGCCAGCAGGCGCAGCACGAACATAGTGCGCAATTTTGTAACCGCTGTGGAAGTAAACTGCCGGGTTAAAAATGTAAAAAGCTGCGAGAGCAGCTTTTTTGTTTGATTATTCGCGCCAGAGAATATGGCAGAGCTTATGATCTTTTTCGCGACATAATAAAACGCGCGCGAAAATATCCTTAATCTCGCCGTCTTCTGTATCTGCCAGACCAATCACCACCTCGGCAAAGAAGTCAGGGTTCAGGTCAAAATCAACATGCTCCTGCCAGTCTTCTGCCGGATCGAACAACTCGGCACCGCCACGCTCTTCAAACTGCAAATTGAACAGAATGATGTCGGCTGGATCCAGATTGTCCGCAGCCAGTTCGAGAAAAATGTCGTAAGCCTGCTCAAGCGTTTCGTCTTCGGTCAGGCGATTGTTCAAATCCATATCCATAATGACTACCTGTTTACTGTCTGATGGGCACGTTTTACAGCAACGGACTAAAGAAGTAAAACAGTCGCTCTGCTATCCGCTGCCAGAGTGGTCGTTTTACCCACAAACGGGCATCAAGCAGGCGGGAACGCGAAATATAATCATCCTGCACTGCCGCGAGATCGCCACCGAATCCGGCATCATCAATGACCAGCGTGATTTCAAAATTGAGCCACAGACTGCGCATATCCAGGTTAACCGTACCGACCAGGCTCAGCTCGCCATCGACCAGTACGCTCTTGGTGTGCAGCAAGCCACCTTCGAACTGATAAATTTTAACGCCAGCCGCCAGCAGCTCGGTGAAAAAGGCCCGGCTTGCCCAGCCAACCAGCAGGGAGTCATTTTTACGTGGAAGAATGATACTGACGTCAACCCCACGCTGCGCCGCCGTGCAGATCGCGTGCAACAGATCGTCGCTGGGGACGAAGTAGGGGGTGGTCATAATTAAATATTCACGCGCTGAATAAGCAGCGGTTAGCAGCGCCTGATGAATCAAATCTTCAGGGAAACCAGGACCCGAGGCGATAGTGTGAATGGTGTGACCGCTGGCCTGCTCAAACGGCATGATATTGACGTCCGGTGGCGGAGGTAAAATGCGCTTTCCGGTCTCAATTTCCCAGTCGCAGGAATAGACAATGCCCATAGCAGTAGCGACAGGGCCTTCCATTCTGGCCATTAAATCAACCCATTGCCCGACGCCCGCATCTTGTTTAAAGAAACGCGGGTCGACCATGTTCATGCTGCCGGTATAAGCAATGTAGTTATCGATCATGATCATTTTGCGGTGCTGACGCAGGTCCATACGGCGTAAAAATACACGCATCAGGTTCACCTTCAGCGCTTCTACAACCTCGATACCTGCGTTACGCATCATCGCTGCCCAAGGGCTGCGGAAGAACGCCACGCTGCCTGCGGAGTCCAACATCAGGCGACAGTGAATGCCACGCCTCGCGGCAGCCATTAACGACTCGGCTACCTGATCGGCCATACCGCCTGGCTGCCATATGTAGAACACCATTTCGATGTTGTGGCGCGCCAGCTGAATATCACGGATCAGCGCCTGCATCACGTCATCTGAACTGGTGAGCAACTGCAGCTGGTTTCCCTTTACGCCAGCTATACCCTGACGACGCTCGCACAGTTTAAATAACGAAGAGGCGACGCTGCTGTTTTCCTGGGCAAAAATATGCTTGCAGGCCTTGAGGTCGTTCAGCCATTTGGCGGTTGAAGGCCACATCGCCCGGGCGCGTTCGGCACGTCGCTTACCCAGGTGAAGTTCACCAAAGGACAGATAAGCAATAATTCCTACCAATGGCAGAATGTAGATGATCAACAGCCAGGCCATTGCGGAGGGCACTGCGCGTCGCTTCATCAGAATGCGTAACGTTACGCCAGCAATGAGTACCCAGTAACCCAGAATGACCAGCCAACTCACCACGGTGTAGAAGGTTGTCATAAATTTAAAAATCCTTTTGAAAGCGTATTGTTAAGAGTTTACGCATCAGGATTAATCTGGCAAATAAAAACACGGGAAAACCACTGGTCTGCATTCGGTCTGGCGTTATAATGGCCGCTCAGTGACTGGAAGAGTAGTTAACATGAAGCGTAGTAGAACGGAAGTGGGACGCTGGCGGATGCTGCGTCAGGCTAGCCGCCGTAAAGCACGTTGGCTTGAAGGACAATCGCGTCGTAATATGCGTATCCATACCATCAGGAAGTGCGTTCTCAACCACCAGCGTAACTCGTTGTTGTTTGCGATCCACAGCATCTGATCCCAAAAGGGCACCGCTGGCGGTGCCCAATGTCTGTTTTCCCGTATTGATTCTTAAATACTTTCCTGCCGTCATTATTGTTTTTGGTCCAGGTAAGAGATAACCATTTCATTATTTATACTATTGTCATCTTTCAGGTGCCGTATCTACTCGAAAAGAAGAATGCTGGTGACAAGAAAATATGTTTTTATTTCAGTGAGAACTGATACATTTTAACGATTAAACAACGAGACAGTATGATGGTATTCGACAAAATTAAAGCCGATACCCACCGTGAATTTGGTTATTTCTCATGGAGTAAACTAATAATTGGTACAGTAATTAGCAGAACATTCCGTATCATTGTGATGATGCGTTTATGCCAATACTGTGCGGTTTCGCGCACACCGCTGCGTATCATGCTCTATCCATTTAAGATCTTGCATCGGTGTGCTGCTCACATGGGCTCGATGGATTTTCCATCGAGCACACAGGTTGGTGCCGGGTTGGCTATCACTCATGGCTGGGGGAGAGTGATATCGCCGAGTGCAAGAATTGGAAAGAACGTTACCTTATTTCATGGTGTAACCATCGGTCAGCGAGATACTATTCAGGGAGCAGGAACCCGCATCACGGGTTACCCCATTATTGAAGATGAAGTTTGGATTGGTCCAAATGCTGTCATCGTCGGCGGGGTTATCATTGGGCAAGGGAGTAAAATTGCTGCCGGGGCGTTTGTGACCGAAAGTATCCCGCCTTTTTCTATCGTTGTTGGTAATCCTGGTGTGATTGTTAAAACCGGGTGCATCCCAGACGTAATGAATAAAGCACCGTTGTTTCAAGAAAGAACTGTTGAAAAAACAGCAGCGTAAATTTCTCGCTGATTATACTTTTCTTTTTATTATCAATACGATGATTCTACATTCTGGGGCTAGTGGTTCATAATAGTGTGGTCAGGTATTACCCGTTATCCTATTCTGTTAGTTTATTGTCTTTTGAGGGAGATCATTATGTGTACAAATCTTTTTGACAACGCTCGTCGCTACACTGACGAGAAAAAGTAACAACCAAAGCCGCTATCTGCGGCTTTTTTACTTGAGTGAATATTAGTATCCGAATGGATATAATCCCCATGTTTCTGGTCAAGCGTCAAAGTTGCAGGGCGTTAGTTGCCTCGGTATTTTCTGCTTGTTTAAATGCGCGTTGAAACATGGGGAGTAAAAGCGTACTGCCAAATGCACTTAGGTGGTTACTATCTGAGTAAAGTGGACGTCCACCAGCATCTCCCCAACACCGCCCATCCTTGCAAAGATAGGGTAACGGATTGAGAATATTGACGCCGCAGCGCAGGGCCGCCTCATCTTGTGCTGCCCAAATGGCTGTTTGTCGCTGGTAATATTCATCGAGAGAAATAGATACTGTACTGTCTGACTTACCAAACATCAGTGCCCTGGCCATTGTATTAGGCACATCGACTGCCATTTCAGGAATAGGGCGGACCAGAAATACCCTCTGACTATTCTCTATGGAACACAGAGTTTTTACGAGTTGCTGGCTAAACTGCTGTGTTAAATTCTGATTGGGGTGTTCATTCGGCGTATCAAAAAATCCCATAGGAATATCAAAAAAATCGTCCTTTTCATTTTGTCCCAGGATAGCGAGGCTGCTTCTGTTGGCGATAAAGACGAGTTTATTTTTATATTCATTATTTAGTAAATTAATAGCTCGATCATTAAAAAGTTTACAGTCATCATTAATATCCTCTCTTCGTTTCATGCCTAACACTGTCGGACAGCTCGCATAGGTCATCTCAACAACCGCACCGGGTGCAGCCTCTGCGACAGCTGAAACCAGCATGCTTGCATGACTGTCTCCCAGGACAATGGCCGTTAACTCTCCTTTGCCATATCTGCACATAGGAGACTCGCTTCCTTTACCCGGCGCGAGCAGACATTTTTCAAATCGGACTGCGTAATCAAGTTTCGGGATCATCGCTAATTCAATTGCCGGGTTAATTCTACCATCGACTTGCTGATAACGAGCCCCTGCGGCCATTCCACCAGTGCTCAAAATTAACAGTAATAGTATCCAGCTCTGTTTGCGTGCAGGGGTTAGCGCAAGCTGTTTGCGTGTCGGAATCTCTACGAGCAATAAAGAGATCTTTCCCAATAGCACACTCATTACAATGCCAATAGCAATCCACCAGGGATTGTGATGTTTGTCGGCATAACTGAGCAGCACCGCAAGCGGCCAGTGCCACAGATAAATTGAATAAGAACTGGCACCTATCTGGCGAAAAATTGCCGTAGATGTAAAAAATGATCGCTGGCGATTAGCCGCAAGAACCAGCATGGTCCCCAGCACAGGGACCACGGCATAACTTCCCGGCCATGGTCGTGTCGCATCCAGGAGTGTGACTGACAGGGCAATTAAAATAAAACCCACCAACTCTAGTATCCGGGCTGGGCGTTGCGACATAGAATGCCGACGAGTTAGCCACCATACAGCTCCTCCAGCTAATAATTCCCAAATGCGGGTGGGGAGTAGATAAAACGCACTACCTGGGAGTCGATGGCTCACGTAAATTGATAGAGCTAATGACAGTACGCCTGCGGCGATAAGTGCAAACTTAACACCCTCCCGGCCAAACCAGCGCCAGAGTAAAATGCAGCCAACAGGCAACAAAATGTAAAATTGCCACTCCACCGAAAGAGACCATGTGTGCAGCAACCAGTTTTCTCTGGAAGTGATATCGAAATAACCCGCTTCACGCCAAAACTTGAGATTGGAAACAAAAGTAAGCGCTGTGATCGCATTGGTTGCCAGCACATGATAATCAGCGGTGGGCAACCAAAACCAACCCAAGAAAAGTAACGTGCTACATAATGCAATTAAGGCAGGAATAATTCGTCTGGCACGTGCCAGATAGAAACTCCATAATGAAAAATTGCCACGTTCAAGGCCGTTCACGATGATGGCGGTCATCAGGAAACCTGATATAACAAAAAAAACATCAACGCCGATAAAGCCACCGCTAAATCCGGGTACGCCAAAGTGATAAAATACGACCGCTAATACAGCCCATGCTCGCAGGCCATTGATATCATGGCGGAATGCTTTAGGAGAGGGAGAGGCGGGACGGAACGAATCAAAAGCCATAATTGACTAAAATCCCGTATATCGTGACAACGCAGCCTGTCTGCATTGTGACAAATTAATCTCGACAGATAATAAAATACACTGAGGTTGAGCAAGAAATAATCAATGACACGCTAATAAACGGTCGTAGCTACCTTTTATAAGGGTACTTATCATTGCTTTGATATGCTGAATTAATGCATAGAGACGAGAAGTGAGGGCGTTTAGACTAATGTGCACCTAAATGCGCCCTCAATGGCTATGTATTTTGCTTACTGTTCAGTATTTTTATAAATGAAAATGGCTTTTTGTTTTGTCAAAATACTTTCTTGTAAGGTTTTACTGAAACCTGCGCATAAACGCCCGCCGCAACATACGGATCGGCTTCTGCCCACGCCTGTGCCGCCTCCAAAGATTCAAATTCGGCAATCACCGTCGAGCCGGTAAAACCCGCCGCACCGGGATCGTTACTATCGACCGCTGGCATGGGGCCTGCCGTGAGCAAACGACCTTCGTCATGAAGGAGTTGCAGGCGAGCCAGATGAGCAGGGCGCACGGAAAGACGTTTTTCGAGAGAGTCTGCGATATCTTGAGCGTAAATAACATACAGCACGGGTAGAGCTCCTTGAACGGTAAAAGTCGTTAATAACGTTATTGGAAAGGCCTAGCAACTGCAACGGAAAGATAACTGATATGTTAAGGCCATACTCTGAAAGTGGTTTTTTATCATAAAATCGCGTTTTAAATGTCAGTTAGCTCCACGGGCTTATTGAATATGATTGCTATTTGCATTTAAAATCAGGGTCTGGTTTTTTTACTGAAACGATTATGACTTCAATGACCCTTGATTTACCTCGTCGCTTTCCCTGGCCAACGTTACTGTCTGTCGGCATTCATGGTGCCGTAGTGGCTGGTTTGCTGTATACCTCGGTACATCAGGTTATTGAACTACCTGCGCCAGCGCAGCCGATCTCTGTCACGATGGTCGCGCCTGCCGATCTCGAACCGCCTCAGGCCGTTCAGCCGCCGCCGGAACCCGTTGTCGAGCCTGAACCGGAACCTGAACCGATTCCAGAGCCACCAAAAGAGGCGCCGGTGGTGATTGAAAAACCGAAGCCCAAGCCTAAACCGAAGCCAAAACCGGTGAAAAAGGTGGAAGAGCAACCGAAACGCGATGTTAAACCAGCAGAACCGCGCCCGGCCTCCCCAGTGGAAAATACGGCACCTACGCGCACAATGACCAATACCGCGCCGGCAACTACCAGCAAACCGGTGGTCAGTGCGCCATCGGGTCCACGCGCTTTAAGCCGTAATCAGCCTCAGTATCCGGCGCGAGCTCAGGCGCTGCGCATTGAAGGCCGGGTAAAGGTCAAATTTAACGTAACGCCGGATGGCCGGGTTGAAAATGTGGAGATCCTGTCTGCACAGCCTGCCAATATGTTTGAGCGTGAAGTGAAAAATGCGATGCGTAGATGGCGTTATGAAGCAGGCAAACCCGGTTCCGGGCTTGTGGTGAATATTGTTTTCAAATTAAACGGCACAACGCAGATCGAGTAAGCATCAGGCCGTCCGGCAATGATCAAGAGTGATGATTGCCGGATAGCAGTACTGACGTGTGCTATCAGACCAACGTGGGAATTGGACGCGGTTTCCCGTCTTTATCAACGGCAACGTAGATAAACAGAGCTTCGGTGGCCTTATAGCGCTGCCCAATAGGTTCAGAAGCGACCTTCTTCACCCAAACTTCAATATTGATGCTGATCGAGGTTGTCCCGCGTTTCACACAGCGCGCATAGCAACACACCACATCACCTACGGCGACTGGGCGCAAAAAGCTCATCCCTTCCACTCGCACCGTTACCACACGACCATGTGCGATCTCTTTGGCCTGAATCGCGCCACCTATATCCATTTGTGACATCAGCCAGCCGCCAAAAATATCACCGTTCGCGTTGGTATCGGCAGGCATGGCCAGAGTACGTAAAACCAGTTCACCCTGGGGAGTGTTATTCGTTGTTGTCATTGTAGAACCGACTATAGAGAAAGATTACAGGCGCGATGCTACTAGAATTTGTGCGTTGAGAACAGAGGTGATGCGGCGTGCAGAGCAGATGTAAGTCAGGTTGTCAGCACAATGGAACGCGAGGGGATAAAAATTCGCCAGATCCGCAGATCTGGCGAGCATGAATTATGATTTATCTTCTTGCGGCAGATGACGGTAAATATAGACCCCACTCAGCAGCGTAAAGAATAAAGTCAGGGCGGTCAGACCGAACACCTTGAAGTTGACCCAAATGTTCTGCGGTAGCCAAAATGCAATATAGATATTCGCCAGACCACACAGGATGAAAAAGACGGCCCATGCTAAATTAAGTTTCGACCACACTGACTGCGGTAGGGTCAGCTCTTTACCTAACATGCGTTGAATCAGCGGCTTTTTCATCACCCACTGGCTAACCAGCAGAGCACCAGCAAACAGCCCGTAAATCACCGTTACTTTCCACTTAATGAATTCATCGTTGTGGAAAAAAATAGTCAGGCCACCAAATACGGCCACCAGGACAAAGGTGATTAACGCCATCTTCTCGACCTTGCGATAGCGAACCCAGCTGTAAATCAACACTACAGCCGTCGCGACAATCAGCGCCGAGGTCGCCGCATAGATGTCGTAAAGCTTATAAAAAGCAAAAAAGACAACCAGCGGTAAAAAATCAAGAAACTGCTTCATTCTTCGATTCCGTCATCAAAAGCACCGGGAACAAGCCCGGAATGCGTTCAGGGTTTATTGGCGAATCAGCATGTACAGGCGGAACAAATAGATCAGCAACACGGCGGAGATCATATTGCTCAGCGTATTCGCCAATACCGCGCCTACATTCGGCGTAAGTACTGCAAAACTTGGCGCAAAAAGCAACAGCAGCGTTTTTGCCAGCAACCAACCGATCACTGCCGGCGCAACCAGTCGCATATTGGACCACGCCAGACGCATACTGTTGCGCATCGCGGCAAAGACACCCATTTTGTCCTGTACCAACATCACCGGTGCGAGTGCCAGCAGGATCGCCAGCAGAATACCGGGTACAACAACCAGCATAATACCGATTTGCACCAGCAGAGTAGTCAGAAAAATCAGAATAAACAGCTTCGGTAACACTGGCGCACTGGCGCCGATGGCACGTAACGCACTGACGCGATGACCTGCTGAAATCAGCTGAATCATCAGGATGACCCCCCCGGCGAGGATGGCATTACCAATCAGACCGGAAAACGTCGACGCTGCGGATGCGCGTAGCAAAATTTGCTGTTGCTCCGGGGTCATGTTTTGCACCAGATCGAACAGCCCCACGCTGCTGGTTAACTGATCGCCTTCACTGAGTTGCGCAATTTGTGCGTCAGTGGGGGAAAAGGCATGCCCTAACACCACTGTGATAAACGCGCACAACAACGATACCAGCAAGATGGTAATGAATTGATTACGGAAAAAGTTTCCCGTGTCACGGTAAACGGATTTCGCCGTGATAGACATGCACTCTCCTTGAGTTTTGCAGGTGTTCATTTGCGGGCAATTGTACCCTGGATAACTCTACAGTGGCAGCATCGCGCGATGTATGGAAAAGCATATCTTTGTAAAGCTGCAGTAATTTTTGGCTATGACTTCAGCGTCGTGCATGAACGCTGTTTGTTATCTGCGCATCACGCGCAGATATCCATCAACCATCAACCATCAGCAATGAGCTGGAGGTACTTGCACATTGAAAATATATCAAAATTGATCTGAATTAATTTAACCAGGATTTTGAATGCAAGTTCTAACTTAATCTGGATCAATAAATGTTAAATTATCAAAGTCAATGTGATCCATGTTAGATCACTTATTACTCCAATGTGGGTATATTCGTTCCGCTTTTATAACCATAACGATGGAGCGGACATGAAAAAATTAACAGTTGCAGCATTGGCTTTAACAACTCTTCTCTCTGGTAACGCATTTGCGCATGAAGCTGGAGAATTCTTTATTCGTGCGGGTTCTGCCACCGTCAGGCCGACGGAAGGTGCAGGTGGTACGCTGGGCAGCTTAGGTGGCTTTGATGTCAGCAATAACACGCAGTTGGGTCTGACATTTACCTACATGGCAACCGACAATATCGGTGTTGAATTACTGGCAGCTACGCCGTTCCGCCATAAAATCGGCACTGCTGCAACGGGTGATATTGCCACCGTACATCATTTACCGCCGACGTTAATGGCGCAGTGGTACTTCGGTGACTCCAGCAGTAAACTGCGTCCGTACGTAGGTGTTGGGGTGAACTACACGACCTTCTTCGATGAAGGCTTTAACGATAACGGTAAAAAAACGGGGTTATCGGACCTGAGCCTGAAAGATTCCTGGGGTGCAGCAGGGCAAGTCGGTATGGACTATCTGATTAACCGCGACTGGCTGATTAACATGTCGGTCTGGTACATGGATATCGATACCACCGCAAGCTATAAAATGGGTGGCGTCCAGCAGCGAGACAGTGTACGCCTCGATCCGTGGGTGTTTATGTTCTCTGCGGGTTATCGTTTCTGATATTTACTGTAAAACACTTCTGCAAAACTGGTCGTCAAATGGCCAGTTTTTTTCCATTCTTTTCCTCGCGTATCGTTGTCTTGATCGGCCATTATTTTGCTCATCTGGCCTGACAAAATTTGTGTGTCGATACTTCGCTATAAGCAGTGCAGCAGCAACTTTAATAGTAGAAGTGTTTGTCTGGAATATTACTTTTGTTTCTCTTTTCTTATGCATTATTGCTGCGGACCATTTATTAAGAACAAAAAAGAACCAGAGGATAATTTATCAATAATGTTAACTATTGATAAAATTAAAGTAACATATCGTAAAATTCGAATATTTTTATTTTTAATAGACGAGGATTTATACGTCATGATATAATGTAACGCTAGGTTATTTACCTGTCGGCTATGTAAATGAATTTTTGAGGAGATCATTCCAGTGGGACGTAAGTGGGCAAATATTGTTGCTAAAAAAACAGCTAAAGACGGTGCAACGTCTAATGTATATGCAAAATTCGGTGTCGAAATTTATGCTGCTGCTAAACAAGGCGAACCAGACCCAGAATTAAATACATCTTTAAAATTCGTTATTGAACGTGCTAAACAAGCGCAGGTTCCAAAACACGTTATTGATAAAGCCATTGATAAAGCCAAAGGCGGCAGTGATGAAACGTTCGTGCAAGGGCGTTATGAAGGCTTTGGTCCCAGTGGCTCACTGATTATCGCTGAAACATTGACTTCAAATGTTAACCGTACGATTGCTAATGTCCGCTCAATTTTTAATAAAAAAGGCGGGAATATCGGAGCGGCTGGTTCTGTCAGCTATATGTTTGACAATACCGGAGTGATTGTATTTGAAGGGACAGATCCTGACCACATTTTTGAAATTTTGCTTAATGCTGAAGTAGATGTTCGTGATGTAACCGAAGAAGAAGGAAACATCGTTATTTATACAGAATCTACAGATCTTCACAAAGGCATTGCAGCTTTAAAAGCCGCAGGGATTAATGAATTCTCTACCACAGAATTAGAGATGATTGCTCAATCAGAAATTGAACTTTCACCAGAAGATTTAGAAGTCTTTGCAGGGCTTGTTGATGCCCTTGAAGATGACGATGATGTTCAAAAAGTATATCATAACGTTGCAAATCTCTAATGATAGATTAAAAGAATCTGTCAATATGGCAGATTTTTTTAACTCATAAAGTTGTTATGGATAAGAATGTCTGGCCAGGTATGGCAATTCTAAAAAACAGATAAAAACCACTATCTTAAAAAATGTAATAATTAAAACCTCTGGTCTTAACTTCTTAGGTACGCGATAAACGTTATACGTCCAATATGCCCCGCGATATCCTGCATCCACTCAGCGCCGCTATGAACAATTGAGATGTTAACTCCATCATTCCAGATGATCCTGGTGTAAGCACAACGTGAGTTTCTCACTCATCACTGTCCCGACATTATCAGTGAAGCTTTACATCAGAAATTATGGTCCGCTTCACGCTCAGAGTAGTCTAACGATTGACAGTCTCAGACAGTATGGAAACAATGAGTGCACTATTATTACAAACTCGGATATTCTCCATCGTCATCAACTAAAAATATCTGATCTTCGCCAGAGATTCGCACGGAGCTGTCTGTTACCGTTTTCAGACAATATCCTTACTTAGACCCATCGTTTAAACAATCCCATCCTACCTTTCTCCCCTTTGATGTAGTGCTACTCTTTAAGCAAAACAATTTTGAGGATATTGCTGATGATGTTGACCCGCCATCTGCTACAGCAAAAAATCGCACTTCTGGAACCGTTCTCCGAAGATCAAACGGCAGCGTTTGCCGTAAGTGCTGCACGTGAGTTATTGCTTTACATGGATAAAATTGAGGCGCTGGAGAAACTTATTGCGACTCCAGTTACACTACCTTATTGCAGCGCCAGTCCGGTTTGTGAGATTGAGGCGGGCTATGCCGCAGGCGTAAACGACTGCCGCGAGGCCATTCGACGGGCAGGGTATCCTATTGAAGGTGATGATTAGTTTGCGTTTATGTTAACAATTATGTGCTTTTATTGTATAAAACTGTAACCTAAGCGCGCGGCTGCGGGTTACATCAACTTACCTGCATCGGGGTGGCGAACATTCTCTATCAACGTACAACGCTGTTATGCAACAACATAAACGGGTAACCGATTTGGCAATACTGTTAACTATCAGGGTGGACTCGTGAAGATTGTGCAGGATAAGCTCAGAAACAGGCAGGCACTGCTGGTATCAGGGCTCATTACGTTGATATTTACGTCGTTGTTTCTGTTTATTATTTATGAACAGCGAATGGCCGCTGCCAGCGAAGGTGTTAACCGCCTGCAAGCGCGCATGATGGACATTTTTAACGACAACGAGCTGATCGCCGATGCGATTGGCGAGCGCTACCACCATATCAAAACGGGTGATCAATGCGGTGATATTTCACAATTCGCCCCCCGGGATGAGAATGAATGGGGAATTAACGCCGACCCAAAGCGGCTGCATTCGGCAACGGGGACAATGGTTGCTCAGCAAACCAGCCACAACGCGCTGTGTATGTATACGGCGGCGGAGTTTATTCGCGGTATGGTCAATGAGCTAAACCCGGGCAGTTTTGATGCACATCGTTATATTATCGCCAAAAACTCAGATTATTTTTACTGGTTTATGGCTTCCGATTCGCGCAATTTCAGTTTCTCTAATTCTGAAATGGCGCGGGATATCACGCAATTTTTCTATCCCCCCGTCGATTTCTATACCCGACTGCTGCAGAAAAACGTCAAAAATAAAGCCCTCAGCTCAACGAATTTCTATACCGATAAAATTACCGGTGAAAAAGCTTACAGCGTGGTGAGTTATATCTACGATCTGTCTGGCAAAGAGATATCAGACCAAATCGTGGCTTATCTGGTCTATGACCATTCAAAGTCCGAATTGCAGGAAGCGTTAGCCCAGGCATTTGACTACCAAATTCCACCAGAATTGAACGTAGAATTGGTGAATTTGACCAACAATGAGAGTCTCTGTTTATCCGGTAAATGTACCGGTCAATCCCGCTTTATGGTGCGCAATTTTTCAGAGAAATATGCGCTGCACTATTCGCTTTCATTAGGCCGTTTTATGGCGCGCGACGCACATGCCGGGATTGTTATCCTGCTGGCGCCGTTCTTTTTCATCATGATCAGCTTCTCGTTAAAGTCATGGCTAAACGAAAGCGACCTAAAAGTTTATATCGATACTCTGACCGGCTGTTTTAACCGTCGAATTCTCGACATCATCAAGCGTCGGGATTTATCACACTGCTCGGTGGTGCTACTTGACTGTAATAAGTTCAAGGCCGTCAATGACACCTGGGGCCATGCGGCAGGCGATCGTGCGCTGCAAATTATCGCCAACAGGATGCTGTCAAACACTCGCACCAGTCACGATATTGTGATTCGTACCGGCGGGGATGAATTTATGATCCTGCTGTTTCGATCGCAGGCAACTGACGCTATAGCAATCGCGCAACGTATTAGTGGGCAGGTGACCAGCCATGTGTTTGTGGTGGATGGCCATACCGTGCCATTGTCAGTATCGTGGGGGATTGCAGAGGTGAATGGTGAACTGGATGTGGCCATTCAGAATGCGGATAGCGCTATGTATAGAATGAAGCACACGAAAGAAGGATAAAACCGCCAGAAATTTCTGGCGGTTGATTTAGCTTACTGGTGGGTGGCGGCTTTCATCGTGCTGACAAACGCTTTCAGCTCAGCCAGCATCTGTTCCGGTGCCGCAACATTTTTCTCAATGATTTTCACAATTGCCGAGCCGGAAATTGCACCGGCAGCACCGGCTTCAATAGCACCAGCGACCTGTTCAGGCGCAGAAATACCAAAGCCCTGTAAAGAAGGTGGCGCACCATATTCTTTTAGCTTTTCAACCAGATGATGCAGCGGTAATGCTGCACGATTTTCGGCACCGGTCACGCCGGCACGTGAAAGCAGATAAGTGTAGCCACGACCATAAGAGGCAATCTGGCGTAGCAGTTCTTCATCAGCGTTCGGCGGGCAGATGAAAATCGGCGCGATGTTGTGGCGCAGCGCTGCGGTTCTGAATGGTGCAGACTCTTCTACGGGAACATCGGCCACTAATACAGAATCCACACCCACTTTTTCGCACTGGGCGTAAAACTCGTCAATGCCCTTGCTGAAGACCAGGTTGGCATACATCAGCAACCCAATGGGAATCGTCGGATGCTTCTGGCGAATCAGCGCCAGCATTTCAAAGCATTGCGACGGTGTAACGCCGGCGGCAAACGCACGCAGGGTGGCTTCCTGAATAGTTGGGCCATCTGCCAGCGGATCGGAGAACGGAATGCCGAGCTCAAGAGCGTCGGCACCGGCTTCAATCAGCGTATCAATGATTTTCAGTGACTGTTCAACAGACGGATCGCCCAGGGTTACGAAGGGGACAAAAGCGCCTTCTTTGCGGTCCTTCAGCTGTGCAAACAGGTTTTCGTAACGTTCCATCAGATTTCCCCTCGCGCTTTCAGAATATCGTGTACGGTGAAAATGTCTTTGTCGCCGCGACCGGATAGATTAACCACCAGCAACTGCTCTTTTTCTGGATTCTCACGCATCATTTTCAACGCGTGCGCCAGGGCATGGGAGGACTCCAGTGCCGGGATAATTCCCTCGTGCAGACACAGCGTTTTGAAGGCTTCCAGTGCTTCATCATCGGTGATTGAAACATAATCGGCGCGACCAATGCTGTTCAGGTACGCATGCTGTGGCCCGACCGATGGGAAATCCAGCCCTGCAGAAATAGAGTAAGACTCTTCAATCTGTCCTTCTTCAGTCTGCATCATTGGGGACTTCATGCCGAAGTATATCCCGACACGCCCATGCTTCAACGGCGCGCCGTGTTCTCCAGACTCAATCCCGTGACCGCCTGGCTCTACGCCAATCAGACCGACGCTGGTTTCATTAATAAAATCGGCGAACATCCCGATGGCGTTAGAACCGCCGCCTACGCAGGCGATAACGGCGTCCGGCAGACGACCTTCTTTTTCCAGAATCTGCGCCTTGGTTTCTTCACCGATCATGCGCTGGAACTCACGCACAATGGTCGGGAAGGGGTGCGGACCAGCCGCCGTACCGAGCATGTAGTGCGCGGTATCGTAGCTGCCAGACCAGTCGCGAAGCGCTTCGTTACAGGCATCTTTCAGCGTTGCGGAACCGCTGTGAACAGGAATGACTTCTGCTCCCATCAGACGCATACGGAAAACGTTAGGCGACTGACGTTCAACGTCTTTCGCACCCATATAAATACGGCATTTCAACCCCAGCAGTGCGCTGGCGAGAGCAGATGCAACGCCGTGCTGACCCGCGCCGGTTTCGGCGATGATTTCCGTTTTCCCCATACGCTTCGCCAGTAACGCCTGACCCAGCACCTGGTTGGTTTTGTGCGCACCGCCGTGCAGTAAGTCTTCACGCTTGAGATACAGCGTCGTGTTGGTGCCTTGAGTAATGTTCTGGCACTTGGTCAGTGCGGTTGGGCGACCCGCATAGTTTTTCAGCAGATCTGTAAACTGCGCCTGAAATTCAGGATCCTTTTGTGCGCTGACAAAAGCTTCTTCCAGCTGGCGCAGGGCAGGCATCAGAATCTGTGGCACATACATACCGCCAAATTCACCAAAGTACGGATTGAGTAATGTTGTCATGTCCTTTTCCTTAATATGCGCGCAGCGTCTGAAAGACCGAAGCCAGAAGACGTGCATCTTTGATGCCCGGCTGTGACTCTACGCCAGAATTGAAATCGAGACCGGCACAGCCGGTTTTTGCCGCGTCAACGCAGTTATCTGCGCCGAGTCCGCCAGCCAGTAAAACGTTATCCAGCGATTGTCCGCCTAAAAGTGACCAGTCGAAGCGTTGACCGCTGCCGCCCTGGCCGTTGTCGAAGACGTATTTATCGACATGCTGATAATCACGGGCTGGCAACGTCTCGCTGACGCTGAGTGCCTTCCAGATTTGCACCTGTGCGGGCAGTAAGTCGCGCAGAGCGTCAACATAGGACTGGTCTTCGTTACCGTGCAGTTGCACGGCAGTTAGTCCCAGCTCCGCCGCTGTTGCGCTCACGTCGGTAATATCTGAGTTGCGAAACACCCCGACGTATTGCAGCGGCGCGCCGGTCATGACCTCTCGCGCTTGTTCAACGTTGACCGCGCGCGGTGATGTGGGGACAAAAATCAAGCCGCCGTAAATGGCACCCGCTTCGTATGCCGCATTTGCATCCTGAGCCCGGGTTAAACCGCAGATTTTATTCTCGCCGAGCAGTACGCGACGCACGGCGACGTGCAGATCAGCATGCGACATCAGCGCGGAGCCAATCAGAAAACCGTTGGCGAAGTGGCTGAGCTCGCGCACCTGACCGTAAGTATTGATGCCGGACTCACTGATGACGGTCACACCGTGCCCTAGTCGCGGCGCCAGTTGACGGGTGCGATTCAGATCAATCGACAGATCGCGTAAGTCACGGTTGTTGATACCAACGACTTTGGCGCCCAGTGCGATAGCACGCTCCAGCTCTTCTTCGTTACTGACTTCGGTCAGTACGCCCATTTTCAGGCTGTGGGCGACGGCGGCGAGTTGACGATATTGCTCATCATCGAGCACCGACAGCATCAGCAAACAGGCGTCCGCCTGGTAGAAACGCGCCAGGTAAATCTGGTAAGGATCGATAATAAAGTCCTTACACAGAATCGGCTGCGGTGCGATGCGGCTGACGATAGGCAGGAAATCAAAGCTCCCCTGGAAATACTTCTCATCGGTCAGTACGGAGATCGCGGAAGCATAATGTTTATAGATGCTCGCAATCTGTGCCGGGTCGAAGTCATCACGGATCACGCCTTTTGATGGAGATGCTTTTTTGCATTCCAGAATAAAGGCGGTGCGTGCACCTTGCAGCGCATCGTAGAAATCACGTGAGCCAGGCTGAACATCATTTTGAAAGCTGGCCAGCGGTTGTTGCTGTTTGCGGGCTTCTACCCAAATCGCCTTGTCTGCGACAATTTTCGCTAAAACGGTTTGCATCATTTACCCTCTTGCTGCCAGTGCAGTGACGCGGTCATAGGCCGCACCGCTACGCAGTACATTAATCACGGTTTGCGCATTGGCTTTTAAATCTTCTTCACCGTGCAGGCGCATTAACATGGCGACATTCGCGGCAACAGCAGCTTCATGAGCGGCTTCACCTTTACCTTGTAACAAGCGACTAAGAATGTCACGGTTTTCTTCCGGCGTGCCGCCAGCCAGCTGTTCCTGGTGATAAGGTGTCAGACCAAAGTCTTCTGCCGTCAGTTGATAACTCTTGATTTCCCCATCGTGCAGCTCTGCCACAATGGTCGGCGCATGCAGCGAAACTTCGTCCATGCCACCACTGTGCACCACGGCTGCTCGTTGATATCCCAGCACACGCAGCGTTTCAGCAATCGGTAGCACCAGTTCCGGGCTGTAAACGCCGATCAACGCCAGCGGCGGATGCGCCGGGTTAATCAACGGGCCGAGCACGTTAAACAGCGTGCGGGTTTTTAACTGCTGGCGTACTGGCATGGCATGGCGAAAACCGGTGTGATATTTCGGCGCAAACAGGAAGCACACCCCGAGGTCGTCTAGCGCCTGACGGGATTTATCAGCGTTCATATCCAGATTGATGCCAAATGCCGCTAACAGATCCGAAGAGCCAGACTTGCTGGAGACGCTGCGGTTGCCGTGTTTGGCAACTTTCAGTCCGCAAGCCGCCGCAACAAAGGCGCTGGCGGTAGAAATATTGATGCTGTTGCTGCCGTCGCCGCCGGTACCGACAATATCGGCGAACAGATAATCAGGGCGCGGGAACGGGGCGGCGTTTTCCAGCAGCGCGGTTGCCGCACCGGCAATTTCATTCGGGTGTTCGCCACGAATTTTCATGCTCACCAGCGCCGCAGCCAGTTGTTCCGGCTTCAGTTCACCGCGAACGACTGCGGAAAACAGCTGGTGACTTTCCTGCTGGGACAGCGTCTGGGCCTGATACAGTTTCTCCAGAATGGGTTGCAGCGTATTGGTTTGTTCAAGCTTCTGTTGCGCCCAGGCCAGCGTTTGTTCCAGCAAACGCGCGCCCTGGGTGGTCAGAATTGATTCCGGATGGAACTGGAAGCCACAGACGCGATCGGTATCGTGACGTACCGCCATCACCATGCCGTTAAAGTGGGCGTTAATGGTCAATCCAGCAGGTACGTTGCTGCCAACCAGCGAATGATAGCGTGCCACCGGCAGCGGATTCGCCAGACCAGCAAACATCGCCTGACCGTCGTGTTCAATGCTGGACGCTTTGCCGTGCAGGATCTCACCGGCCTGGCCCACATATCCACCATAGGCTTCAACAATGGCCTGGTGTCCCAGACAAATACCGATGATTGGCAGCTTGCCGCGCAAACGGGTTAACAGCTCCGGCATGCAACCTGCTTCGCTTGGCGCACCTGGTCCTGGAGAAAGCATCAGCACCGGATTTTTCATGGTTGCTAAGCGGTCAATCAACGTCTGGGCCGGAATATGGTTGCGGTAAATCACCACGTTGTGACCATTAGTACGCAGCTGATCCGCCAGGTTGTAGGTAAAAGAATCGATGTTATCAAGCAGCAGAATGTCAGCCATTAGAAGGTCTCCTGTGCGTGGTGCGCGGTAGCGATAGCACGCAGAACCGCACGCGCTTTATTACGGGTTTCATCGGCTTCAGACTGCGGTACAGAATCCAGAACAATCCCGGCACCGGCTTGTACGGTGGCAATACCGTCTTCCACGAGGGCGGAGCGAATGACAATACAGGTATCCAGATCGCCATGCGCCGTGAAGTAACCTACCGCACCGCCGTAGCTGCCACGGCGACGACCCTCTGCCTCGGCGATAAGCTGCATGGCGCGAACTTTTGGCGCTCCGCTTAACGTGCCCATATTCATACAGGCGCGGTAAGCATGCAGAACATCCAGATCGCTACGCAATTCGCCGACCACGCGCGAAACCAGGTGCATAACGAAGGAGTAACGATCGACTTTTGTGAGGTCAGCAACATAGCGGCTGCCAGGCGTACAGATGCGCGCCAGGTCGTTACGCGCAAGGTCAACCAGCATCAGGTGCTCAGAAAGCTCTTTATGGTCGGTACGCATCTCCAGCTCGATACGGCTGTCGAGATCGCGATCAAGCGAACCGTCCGCACGACGACCGCGCGGGCGAGTACCAGCAATCGGGTAGATCTCAATCTGGCGGCTGGTGGCATCGTATTTCAGCGAGCTTTCCGGGGAGGCGCCAAACAGCGTGAACTCGTTGTCTTGCATGAAAAACATGTATGGGCTGGGGTTACTTTTCTTCAGCACATAGTAGGCCGCCAGCGGAGATGGGCAGGGCAGCGAGAAACGGCGGGATGGCACCACCTGGAATATTTCGCCCGCGCGAATCGCTTTTTGCATGCCACGAACTACGGCGCCAAACTCTTCATCGCTCTGATTGCACTCGCAGCGCATCTGCGGGACTTCAGTGACCGGCAACGGCGGCGCAGGCTCGGTAAGCTGCTGGCTCAATTGCGCCAGACGAGCATTAAGACGCTGTTTTTCCGCATCATTGGGGGTAAAAATACTGGCCTGAATACGGGTGCTTTTTTTCTGGTGGTCGATAACCATCAGCGTTTCTGCCAGATAGAAGCAGTAGTCAGGGCAACGGTTGCCCGCTTCAAGCTGTGGCAACTCTTCAAAACCCGCAACCAGATCGTAAGAAAACAGACCGCCGAAGAACATTGCTTCACGTTCTTGCGCTGGAACATTAACCAGCTCCTGCAATAAACGGAATGCATCAAATACGGACAGGGAGCATAAGCGGGCGTCTTCATCGAGCAGTGGGCTGACGGCAGGGAATCGCAGATGACGACCATTCGGCTGTTGTTCGTTCTCAACGCCAGCGGGCAGGGCAGCATCCAGCAGCGACAGCAGCGATGCGCCGTTTGCGGACAATGCCTGAATAGTGACAGTGTCACCGAGAGCGGTAATGCGTAATGCGCTGTCGACCAGCAGCAGGCTCTTCAGATCGTCTTTGCTGTCGATATCTGCAGATTCTAGCAGCAGTGTTGCTGGACGTGCGCCACACACTTGATGAAACAGCGCCGTCGGATTCTCACGGTAGGCGGCATCGCAGGCAAGCAGTTCGAGTGTCGGTTTTTGAGTTTGCATCGTTATTCTCATTAATTTTGTTCAAAAAAAAGCCCGCTCATTTGGCGGGCCGGGTATCTGGTTGCATATTGCAGACGTAAGACACTGCCCGAAATCAGGAAGTGCGCCACCAACCGTGCAGAACAAATGTTGCTTTCATCTCAGATACCTTCTTCATGTGAACTTGCGTACTAGTTAACTAGTTCGATGGAATAAAGTCAACACCTGATTTCAGTATATTTGTCGAAACCGCTATGATGGGCGTGATACGACATTTATTGAAACGGGAGCCGCCTTGAGCGACACGAATTACGCAGTGATTTATGACCTGCACAGTCATACTACAGCCTCCGATGGGCGGTTAACGCCAGAAGCCTTAGTACACCGTGCGGTAGAGATGCGAGTCGGTACACTGGCGATCACCGATCATGACACCACGGCCGGCATTGCGGCGGCAAGAGAAGAAATTTCACGTTCAGGTTTAGCCTTAAATTTGATCCCTGGCGTCGAGATATCAACGGTCTGGGAAAACCATGAGATCCATATAGTGGGTCTGAACATTGATATCGCCCATCCCATGATGTGTGAGTTTCTGGCGCAACAAACGGAACGTCGTCAGCAGCGTGCGCGCCTGATTGCCGAACGACTCGACAAAGCGCATATCCCCGGCGCGTGGGAAGGGGCGTTACGCCTGGCCGATGGCGGGGCGGTTACGCGGGGCCATTTTGCGCGTTTCCTGATGGAATGTGGAAAAGCCACAACCATGGCGGATGTCTTTAAAAAATATCTTGCCCGTGGGAAAACCGGTTACGTTCCGCCACAGTGGTGTACAATAGAACAAGCTATTGATGTCATTCATCATTCTGGCGGTAAGGCTGTTCTGGCTCATCCTGGGCGGTACGATCTTAGCGCTAAGTGGCTGAAAAGACTGGTTGCGCATTTTGCTGAACATCGCGGCGACGCGATGGAAGTAGCACAGTGCCAGCAGTCTCCTAATGAACGCACCCATCTGGCGACGCTTGCGCGTTCGCATCAACTGTGGGCATCGCAAGGGTCTGATTTTCATCTACCCTGCCCATGGATTGAGTTGGGTCGTAAACTTTGGTTGCCCGCAGGCGTAGAAGGCGTCTGGCAACTTTGGGAGCAGCCCGAGATCACAGAGAGGAAAGTATGAGCCAGTTTTTTTATATTCATCCCGAAAACCCGCAGCAGCGACTGATCAATCAGGCCGTTGAAATCGTGCGTAAAGGTGGGGTGATCGTCTATCCAACCGATTCCGGCTATGCGTTGGGCTGCAAAATTGAAGATAAAGGTGCCATGGAGCGCATTTGCCGCATCCGTCACCTGCCGAACGGGCACAACTTTACGCTGATGTGTCGTGACCTGTCCGAACTGTCGACCTATTCGTTTGTCGACAACGTGGCATTCCGTTTAATTAAAAACAACACGCCGGGTAACTACACCTTCATCCTGAAAGGGACGAAAGAAGTTCCGCGCCGTTTGTTGCAGGAAAAACGTAAGACCATCGGCCTGCGTGTGCCATCGAATCCGATTGCGCTGGCGCTGCTGGAAGCGCTGGGCGAGCCGATGCTATCTACATCGCTGATGCTGCCGGGCAGTGAATTTACCGAGTCAGATCCGGAAGAAATTAAAGACCGTCTGGAAAAACTGGTGGATTTGATTATCCACGGTGGCTATCTCGGTCAGCAGCCGACCACGGTCATCGATTTAACCGACGATTCCCCGGTGGTGTTGCGTGAAGGCGTCGGCGACGTTAAACCTTTCTTATAAGGGCGCGAACCGCTATACTACGCGGCCTTAAAATGGCGCTGACTGGCGCCGTTGATTCTCCTGTTCGACGCCTGTGAAGGCGACATCTAAAGGAAGCTCTATGAGCGAAAAGTTACAAAAAGTGCTGGCGCGCGCTGGCCACGGTTCTCGCCGTGAAATCGAATCTATTATTGCCGCGGGTCGCGTGAGCGTTGATGGCAAAATTGCCACGCTCGGCGATCGCGTTGAAGTCACTCCGGGTCTGAAAATCCGTATCGACGGTCATCTGATTTCGGTTAAAGAGTCTGCAGAGCAAATCTGCCGCGTTCTGGCCTATTACAAGCCAGAAGGTGAACTGTGTACCCGCAACGACCCGGAAGGTCGTCCGACCGTGTTCGATCGTTTGCCAAAACTGCGTGATGCGCGCTGGATTGCCGTAGGGCGTCTGGACGTGAATACCTGCGGTTTACTGCTGTTTACCACCGATGGTGAACTGGCTAACCGTCTGATGCACCCAAGCCGTGAAGTTGAACGTGAATATGCGGTACGTGTGTTTGGTCAGGTTGATGATGCAAAACTGCGCGATCTGAGTCGTGGCGTACAGCTGGAAGATGGTCCGGCGGCATTTAAAACGATCAAGTTCAGCGGTGGTGAAGGGATCAACCAGTGGTATAACGTCACGCTGACCGAAGGGCGTAACCGTGAAGTCCGTCGCCTGTGGGAAGCTGTAGGTGTACAGGTAAGCCGTCTTATTCGTGTTCGTTACGGTGATATCCCGCTGCCGAAAGGCCTGCCGCGTGGTGGCTGGACCGAGCTTGACCTCGCGCAGACCAACTATCTGCGTGAACTGGTGGAACTGAAGCCGGAAACGACATCTAAAGTTGCCGTCGAGAAAGATCGTCGTCGCATGAAGGCAAATCAGATCCGTCGTGCGGTGAAGCGCCACTCACAGGTCGGTAGCAGCCGTCGTCCGGGTGGTCGTAGCAACAACGGTTAATTATGAGTGGGCCTGATAAGCAAAGCGCCATCAGGCCTTAGCGTGGAGCCGGATGCGGCGCAAGCGCCTTATCCGGCCTACTGTCAGTAATCAATCCCTATCTGGGCCTTCACGCCCGATTCAAACGCATGCTTGACCGGGCGCAACTCGCTGACCGTATCCGCTAACTCCAGAATATCGCGATGACATCCACGGCCGGTGATAATCACCGTTTGATGGGCAGGGCGCTCGTTTAGGGCAGTGATGACCTCTTCAAGCGGCAGATAGTCGTATGCCACCATATAGGTCAGCTCGTCCAGCACCACCATATCCAGTTTATCGTCGGCCAGCATCCGCTTACCGTGTTCCCACACGGCCATACAGGCCGCGGTGTCGGACTCACGGTTTTGCGTTTCCCAGGTAAATCCTGTTGCCATAACCTGAAACTCTACGCCGTGGGGTTCAAGTAAGTTACGTTCTCCGTTTGGCCACGTACCTTTAATAAATTGTACGACGCCGACTTTTTTACCGTGGCCCACCGCGCGCGTGGCGGTACCGAATGCGGCGGTGGTTTTACCCTTACCATTTCCGGTGAATACGATGATGATCCCGCGCTCGTCCGTAGCGGCGGCAACGCGTGCGTCAACCCGATCTTTTACGCGCTGTTGACGTTGCTGATAGCGTTCTTCACTCATTGGGCAATTCCTGGTTTACGGCCCGGCTGGGCGTCAAAAGTCATACCGGTTTTACGGCGGCTGTCATCGCCCATCAGCCACAGGTAGAGCGGCATAATATCGGCGGGAGTTTTCAATTTTTGTGGATCTTCCGTGGGGAATGCGCTGGCTCGCATGCCAGTTCGTGTTCCACCAGGATTGATACAGTTTACGCGCAGATGACGGTTTTGATACTCATCAGCCAGAACCTGCATCATCCCTTCGGTAGCAAATTTTGATGTGGCATACGCCCCCCAATTGGCGCGTCCCTGGCGGCCGACGCTGGAAGAGGTAAAGACCAGCGATCCGGCATCGGATTTGAGTAACAACGGCAGCAATGCCTGAGTCAGCATAAAAGTGGCATTCACATTTACCTGCATCACATCCTGCCAGACCTGCGGGTTTTGTTCACTCATTGGGCAAATATCGCCGAGTAATCCGGCGTTATGCAGTACGCCATCCAGACGTGAGAAATGTGCGGCAATGCGCTGTGCAAGCTGGTGACATTCTTCAGAGGTACAGGTCAGTAAATCCAGTGTAAACCACTGTGGTTGTGTTCCGTTTTCATCGGCGATAGTGCGGGCAACCTGACGCAGTTTTTCTTCGTTACGCCCAAGCAGGATAACGGTCGCGCCATAGCGTGCATAGCTCTGCGCGGCTTCGCGTCCGATACCATCGCTGGCACCGGTGACAAGAATAATGCGGCCCTGTAAAAGGTCTTGTTTAGGTTGGTAATGCACGGCTACTCCTCGGCGACGCCCTGGCCATCTCGTTCGCAATAACTTTTGGGCTTTATGCCTTAAACCCTGTTCTTTTTCAATCAGCCAAAGGCAATAACACCGCAAAATGAACGCTTTGTCATGCTTTTTACTGATTCAGCACTGGATGTATGAAGCAAGACGAGGTGACACGCCTGTTGTACACTGAGCGGAAGTCGCGTTGTTTAACCAAGGTGGGTCTCGTGGAATTGTTGTCTGAATATGGGCTGTTTTTGGCAAAAATTGTCACTGTCGTGGTGGCTATTGCAGTGGTGGTGATGCTGATCGTAAACGCGACACAACGCAAACGTCAGCGTGGGGAATTGCGGGTTATTAACCTCAGCGATCAATATAAAGAGATGAAGGAAGACCTGTCGCTGGCCTTATTGGATGGGCATCAGCAAAAATTCTGGCATAAGGCGCAGAAAAAGAAACAGAAGCTGGAGGCGAAGGCTGCCAAGGCAAAAGCAAAACTGGGTGACAGTACGTCATCAGATAAACCTCGTGTATGGGTGCTTGATTTTAAAGGCAGTATGGATGCCCATGAGGTCAGCGCATTACGCGAAGAGGTGACGGCGGTGCTGGCGGTTGTTAAACCACAGGATCAGGTGGTGGTTCGTCTGGAAAGCCCGGGCGGTGTGGTACATGGTTATGGCCTGGCTGCGTCCCAGTTACAACGCCTGCGCGATAAGCAGATCCCACTGACCGTCACGGTAGATAAAGTCGCTGCGAGCGGCGGATATATGATGGCCTGCGTGGCAGATAAAATTGTTTCGGCGCCGTTTGCTATCGTCGGCTCAATTGGCGTGGTGGCGCAGATCCCGAACTTTAACCGCTTCCTGAAAGGGAAAGATATTGATATCGAACTGCACACCGCCGGACAGTACAAGCGTACGCTGACGCTGCTTGGCGAGAACACGGAAGAAGGGCGGCAGAAATTCCGTGAAGATCTGAACGAAACACATCATTTGTTTAAAGATTTTGTCCATCGTATGCGCCCGACTCTGGACATTGAGCAGGTTGCCACGGGTGAACACTGGTTTGGTCAACAGGCGCTGGCAAATGGGCTGGTGGATGAGATCAACACCAGCGATGAGGTGATCCTCGGGCTGATGGAAGGTCGTGAAGTGTTGAACGTTCGCTATCTGCAGCGTAAAAAGCTGATGGATCGTTTTACCGGTAGTGCGGCGGAGAGCGCCGATCGTTTGCTGATGCGCTGGTGGCAGCGGGGGCAGAAGCCACTGATGTAAAATTGTCATTGCCGGATAGCGATGCTCACATATCCTATCCGGCCTACAAATAGGCATCAATGTAGGCTGGATAAGATGTTGCCGCCATCCGGCAAATTATTTCTCGAGTTAATCGATCAAGTGATACTTTTCAGAAAGTACGTGCGCCAGGTGTTTAAACATATTAAACACAGCCGTACTTTTGGGCGTTGGTAGCCCTTGCTCGTCTAAAAAGTAATCTCCGCTGAAAACCAGCACGCCGTTTCGCTGCGTAACGCCGGTGGCGACAATCCCCGCCAGCGTGTCCTCATGCTCACGAATGATTTTGTTGGCTTCAATCAGCAGTGTTTCGCGATCGATGGGTTGAGTGTCTTTATGCATGATTTACTCCTTAAACAAGGACATTAGTCTACGCTGAGCCCGCCTTATGGGCAAATATTCCCTGACATAAATGAAGGTTTTACGACAGTGTTACAACTGGCGAGATTTGTTTTTGCATGCTAATAAAGTTGCGTAACGCATTTTATCAGGTACAGTGTGACGCTTTCGTCAATCTGGCAACAGATTTGCTTGACATTCGACCAATACTTCGTCGTGCTAGAGCGTTTGTGAGAAAAAAAGCCTGTTAACTCAGTTACATGAGAGTTACATTACAAGCGCAATACAGTTTAAGGGGTTGATATCCGCCGACGCAGAGACCATATCGATGTCTCTTCGCCAGTGGAAGGTGAATCAACGTGCGACGCATTCTGGAAGAATCAAATTAGGTAAAGGTGAATATGGGTAAAGCTCTTGTCATCGTTGAGTCCCCGGCAAAAGCCAAAACGATCAACAAGTATCTGGGTAATGACTACGTGGTGAAATCCAGCGTCGGTCATATCCGTGATTTGCCGACCAGTGGCTCAGCAACTAAAAAGAGCGCCGACTCAACCTCCACCAAAACGGCTAAAAAGCCCAAAAAGGATGAACGTGGCGCTCTCGTCAACCGTATGGGTGTTGACCCGTGGCACAACTGGGATGCGCGCTATGAAGTGCTGCCTGGTAAAGAGAAAGTTGTTTCTGAACTGAAGCAACTGGCTGAAAAAGCCGACCACATCTATCTCGCAACCGACCTTGACCGCGAAGGGGAAGCCATTGCATGGCACCTGCGGGAAGTCATCGGTGGCGACGACACCCGCTACAGCCGCGTGGTGTTTAACGAAATTACCAAAAATGCTATTCGCCAGGCGTTTGAAAAACCGGGCGAGTTGAACATCGATCGTGTTAATGCGCAACAGGCGCGCCGCTTTATGGACCGTGTTGTGGGCTATATGGTGTCGCCACTGCTGTGGAAAAAAATTGCGCGTGGTCTGTCTGCCGGTCGCGTACAGTCTGTGGCTGTGCGTCTGGTGGTTGAGCGTGAACGCGAAATCAAAGCATTTGTTCCAGAAGAGTTCTGGGAAATTGATGCTAATACGACCACGCCGGGCGGTGACGCGTTGCCGCTTGAGGTGACGCATCAAAATGATAAACCGTTCCGTCCTGTAAATCGGGAACAAACGCTTGCCGCGGTTAGCCTGTTGGAAAAAGCGCGCTATAGCGTACTGGAACGTGAAGATAAACCGACCAGCAGCAAGCCGAGCGCACCGTTCATTACCTCCACGCTACAGCAGGCTGCGAGCACGCGTCTGGGCTTTGGTGTGAAGAAAACCATGATGATGGCGCAGCGCTTGTATGAAGCGGGTTACATCACTTACATGCGTACTGACTCAACCAATCTGAGCCAGGATGCTGTCACCATGGTTCGCGATTACATCAGTGATAATTTTGGCAAAAAATATTTGCCGGAGAGCGCGAACCAGTACGCCAGCAAAGAGAACTCGCAGGAAGCACACGAAGCTATCCGTCCTTCCGATGTCGCCGTACTGGCGGAGTCGCTGAAAGATATGGAAGCCGATGCGCAAAAACTGTATCAGCTGATCTGGCGCCAGTTTGTTGCTTGTCAGATGACGCCAGCGAAATATGACTCTACCACCCTGACCGTGGGTGCGGGTGATTTCCGTCTGAAAGCGCGTGGTCGTATTCTGCGCTTCGATGGTTGGACCAAAGTGATGCCAGCGCTGCGTAAGGGCGATGAAGATCGCATCTTACCGGCGGTGGACAAAGGCGATACCTTGACGCTTATCGAGCTGACACCTGCGCAGCATTTCACCAAGCCGCCTGCGCGCTTCAGTGAAGCTTCGCTGGTTAAAGAGCTTGAAAAGCGTGGCATTGGTCGTCCATCCACCTATGCGTCGATCATCTCTACGATTCAGGATCGCGGTTATGTTCGCGTTGAAAACCGTCGCTTCTACGCTGAAAAAATGGGTGAAATCGTCACCGATCGTCTGGAAGAAAACTTCCGCGAGCTGATGAACTACGATTTTACCGCGCAGATGGAAGACAGCCTCGACCAGGTGGCGAATCACGAAGCCGAATGGAAGGGCGTACTCGACAACTTCTTCACTGATTTTACTCAGCAGTTAGATAAAGCCGAGAAAGATCCTGAAGAAGGCGGTATGCGTCCGAACCAGATGGTGCTGACCAGCATTGATTGCCCGACCTGCGGACGCAAAATGGGTATTCGTACCGCCAGTACCGGCGTTTTCCTTGGTTGCTCCGGCTACGCACTTTCCCCGAAAGAGCGTTGCAAAACCACCATTAACCTGGTGCCGGAAAACGAAGTATTGAACGTGCTGGAAGGCGATGACGCTGAAACGAACGCATTGCGCGCCAAACGCCGCTGCCAGAAGTGCGGTACAGCAATGGACAGTTATCTCATCGATCCTAAGCGTAAATTGCATGTGTGTGGTAATAACCCAACCTGCGACGGCTACGAGATCGAAGAGGGTGAATTCCGTATCAAGGGTTATGACGGTCCTATCGTAGAGTGCGAAAAATGTGGTTCTGAAATGCACCTGAAAATGGGACGTTTCGGCAAGTACATGGCGTGTACTAACGACGAGTGTAAAAACACCCGTAAGATCCTGCGTAACGGTGAAGTTGCTCCGCCGAAAGAAGATCCGGTTCCGCTTCCGGAACTGCCGTGTGAAAAATCTGACGCGTATTTCGTGTTACGTGATGGTGCTGCAGGTATCTTCCTGGCGGCCAATACGTTCCCGAAATCACGTGAGACTCGTGCGCCGTTGGTGGAAGAGTTGTACCGCTTCCGCGATCGCCTGCCGGAAAAACTGCGTTATCTGGCAGATGCGCCGCAAACAGACCCGGATGGTAACAAGTCTATGGTTCGTTTCAGCCGTAAAACCAAGCAGCAATACGTTGCCGCTGAGAAAGACGGTAAGGCGACTGGCTGGTCCGCGTTCTTCGTTGACGGTAAATGGGTAGAAGGGAAGAAATAACAGCGTTACGGCTGAATTTCTCCTCAAAGGGTCGCGTAAGCGGCCCTTTTTGTTTCTGGCATATTATTTTTTGTCATACCTATACAGCGTACATATAAATGATATAGTGGTTATAGTTAACAGACTTTTTATTATTAAATCGTATTAGCAGCGCCCACGAGCCTGCACTGAAACGATGATTTGATGGCGCGAATCGGGATGGCATAACATGAAATTACAGCAGCTTCGCTACATTGTTGAGGTGGTGAACCACAACCTTAATGTCTCCTCAACGGCGGAAGGGCTTTATACCTCTCAGCCCGGTATCAGTAAGCAAGTTCGTATGCTGGAAGATGAACTTGGCATCCAGATTTTCGCCCGTAGTGGTAAGCATCTGACCCAGGTTACGCCAGCGGGGCAGGAAGTCATCCGTATTGCGCGCGAAGTACTGTCTAAGGTAGATGCTATTAAGTCCGTTGCTGGCGAACATACCTGGCCGGATAAAGGCTCGCTATATATCGCCACCACGCACACCCAGGCACGTTACGCTTTGCCGAACGTGATTAAGGGTTTTATTGAGCGATATCCTCGTGTTTCATTGCATATGCATCAGGGATCGCCGACGCAAATTGCCGAAGCCGTCTCGAAAGGGAATGCGGATTTTGCCATCGCGACGGAAGCCCTGCATCTGTATGACGATCTGGTGATGTTACCTTGCTACCACTGGAACCGTTCGATTGTCGTTACGCCGGATCATCCGCTGGCGGGAAAATCCTCGGTTTCTATTGAGGAACTGGCACAGTATCCACTGGTGACCTACACCTTTGGATTTACCGGGCGTTCGGAGCTGGACACCGCGTTTAACCGTGCAGGTCTGGAGCCGCGTATTGTTTTTACCGCGACCGATGCCGATGTTATTAAAACCTATGTCCGTCTGGGTCTCGGCGTGGGTGTAATTGCCAGTATGGCGGTTGATCCTGTTTCCGATCCTGACCTGGTACGTGTGGATGCGCACGATATCTTCAGCCATAGCACCACCAAAATTGGTTTTCGTCGCAGCACCTTCTTACGTAGTTACATGTATGATTTCATTCAACGTTTCGCGCCGCATCTGACGCGTGATGTGGTGGACACGGCGGTGGCGCTGCGTTCCAACGATGATATTGAAGCCATGTTTAAAGATATTAAATTGCCTGAGAAATAATAACGGTTGTTACCTCGTCGGTATCTGTAAGCATAAAGTGATACCGACGGGGGAGTCTGAATTCATTATTTCTCCTCCTATATATTAACCATATATTATTTATGGAAAAAGTTCTCTAAAGTAGTTTCAAATTAGTCAGCTTGCCAAAAATCACGCTCAAATATTCATAATTGATCAAACAATTGATTTATTTATCAGATCGAGTCCGAAAATTAACTGGCTTTTTTTTGCCTTTTTTATTAGGATTCCTCCTATCTGATGATTAATTGTACCAATTGTTTGGTGCCTAAATGATAAGTGATTTCGATAGTATGAGGTTAGCGATGCCTTCAGGAAACCAGCCTGCACGCCGGGATCCCGCGATGAAACGTAAAGCCTGGTTCGCCGTGTTTCTTGGCTCTGCGATATTCTGGATTATTGTCGCACTCGTGGCCTGGAACGTGTGGGGGTAAGTATGTCCGCACCGGAGCAGCACTCTACCGTGACGCCAGCGTCTCATGACCATGAGCAAGAGAGCAAAACCGTCGCCGAGAAGGAGCCAAAGATACCCGAATCCTGGAATCTTTCTCCTGAACAACGGGCGTTTATTGATCTGTTAACCGGTGATGATGAACAGAAACAATAATTCGTACGTATTTTATAATAATAACGATTACCTCGTGGCCTTAAATATCGAATTGTTTATCCCATGTATTCACCATCAGCCACCTAATCAACGTATTATCGATTGCGCTATTGCCTGCTGAATATTCATCCTATTAATCTACACGGCTAGACCTTCTTCCCTACCATTGACCTCACTTCGCGCTTTTGTATCGCGCGCTACTTTTATCAATTTGAGTTGTTATCAAAGCGTTACATTTTGTTTGTGTTATCTTTAATACTAACCCTGAGGAAATCAGGGGATCCAACCCTGTCATTTAAGGAGGAGCTATGTCGTCGACCCTACGAGAAGCCAGTAAGGACACATTGCAGGTTAAAGATAAAACCTACCGCTACTACAGTTTACCTCTGGCCGCTAAATCACTGGGTGATATCACCCGACTACCCAAATCGCTGAAAGTGTTACTGGAAAACCTGCTTCGTTGGCAGGATGGTAATTCCGTAACCGAAGATGATATTCATGCGCTCGCGCATTGGCTGAAGACTGCCCATGCCGATCGTGAAATTGCCTATCGACCCGCTCGTGTTCTGATGCAGGATTTTACCGGCGTGCCGGCGGTGGTCGATCTGGCCGCTATGCGCGAAGCGGTGAAACGTCTGGGTGGGGATACGGCAAAAGTGAATCCGCTTTCGCCAGTGGACCTTGTCATTGACCACTCGGTAACTGTGGACCGTTTTGGTGATGATGATGCTTTCGAAGAAAACGTTCGCCTGGAAATGGAACGTAACCATGAGCGTTACGTGTTCCTGAAATGGGGACAGCAGGCATTTAGTCGCTTCAGCGTTGTACCACCAGGAACGGGGATTTGCCACCAGGTTAACCTTGAATACCTCGGCAAAGCCGTCTGGAGCGAGTTACAGGACGGTGAGTGGGTGGCTTACCCTGACACGTTGGTCGGAACCGATTCCCATACGACAATGATTAATGGTCTCGGTGTGCTGGGATGGGGCGTTGGAGGCATTGAAGCTGAAGCAGCAATGCTGGGTCAACCGGTCTCTATGCTTATCCCTGATGTTGTGGGCTTCAAACTGGTGGGCAAACTGCGGGAAGGCATCACCGCTACTGACCTGGTTTTAACCGTCACCCAGATGCTGCGTAAGCACGGCGTGGTCGGTAAATTCGTTGAATTCTATGGTGATGGGCTGGACACCTTACCGCTGGCCGATCGGGCAACCATTGCGAACATGTCACCGGAATACGGCGCAACCTGCGGTTTCTTCCCGATAGATAGCATCACTCTTGAATATATGCGTCTGAGTGGGCGCAGTGAGGAGCAGGTTGAGCTGGTCAGCGCCTATGCCAAAGCGCAGGGAATGTGGCGTAATCCTGGGGATGAACCCGTATTTACCAGTTCACTGGAGCTGGATATGGGCAGTGTAGAAGCTAGCCTTGCCGGACCGAAGCGTCCGCAGGATCGGGTGGCACTGGCTGATGTCCCGAAAGCGTTTTCGGCGAGTAATGAACTCGAAGTGAACAGCTCGCTGAAAGATCGCCAGCCAGTGGACTATACAATGAACGGTCACCAGTACCAGCTGCCGGGTGGTGCTGTGGTTATTGCAGCGATCACTTCCTGTACCAACACCTCTAACCCAAGCGTATTGATGGCGGCGGGGCTGCTGGCGAAAAAAGCTGTGACGCTTGGTCTGAAACGTCAGCCGTGGGTGAAAGCCTCGCTGGCGCCAGGATCGAAGGTGGTGTCTGATTATCTGGCGCAGGCAGGGTTCACGCCATACCTTGATGAGCTGGGATTTAACCTTGTAGGTTATGGCTGTACCACCTGTATCGGTAACTCGGGACCGTTACCCGATCCTATCGAGACAGCTATCAAAAAAGGCGACCTCACCGTTGGTGCTGTGCTTTCCGGCAACCGAAACTTTGAGGGGCGTATCCATCCGCTCGTGAAGACCAACTGGTTGGCGTCTCCGCCGCTGGTGGTGGCCTATGCGCTGGCGGGGAATATGAATATCAATCTGACGAAAGATCCGTTAGGGCATGACAGAAAGGGCGATCCCGTATATCTGAAAGATATCTGGCCGACGGCTCAGGAAATTGCCCGTGCCGTGGAGCAGGTCTCTACCGCCATGTTCCATAAAGAGTATGCTGAAGTGTTTGAAGGCACGCCGGAATGGAAAGCAATCCAGGTCGATCGGGCTGATACCTATGGCTGGCAGTCTGACTCAACCTATATCCGCTTGTCGCCGTTCTTTGATGGTATGCAGGCGACGCCGGATCCGGTCCAGGACATTCACGGCGCGCGTATCCTTGCAATGCTTGGAGATTCCGTCACCACTGACCATATTTCTCCTGCAGGTAGTATTAAGCCGGACAGCCCGGCGGGGCGTTATCTGCAAAGCCACGGCGTAGAGCGTAAAGATTTTAACTCCTACGGTTCGCGGCGCGGGAATCATGAAGTAATGATGCGCGGTACCTTTGCCAATATTCGTATTCGCAATGAGATGGTGCCCGGCGTGGAAGGTGGGATGACGCGTCATTTGCCGGGAACTGAGGTAGTGGCTATCTATGATGCGGCTATGCAATATCAACAGGAGAATATTCCCCTGGCGGTTATTGCCGGGAAAGAGTATGGCTCTGGCTCCAGTCGCGACTGGGCGGCAAAAGGCCCGCGCTTGCTGGGGGTTCGCGTGGTTATCGCTGAATCCTTTGAGCGAATTCACCGTTCTAACCTGATTGGTATGGGGATTTTGCCGCTGGAATTCCCACAGGGCGTCACGCGTAAAACGCTGGGACTAACCGGTGAGGAAACGATCGATATTACGGATCTGCAAAACATCAAACCGGGTGCAACAGTGCCGGTGAGTATGGTTCGCTCAGATGGACGTAAAGAAGTTGTTTTATGCCGCTGCCGTATCGATACCGCGACGGAGCTAACGTACTACCAAAACGATGGCATTCTGCACTACGTGATTCGTAATATGTTGAGCTAGAATGTAAAAAGCCTGCGAGAGCAGGCTTTTTTATCGACGGTAACAACTATTACTTGCCCAGCAAATGTCCCATCTTGGCGGCTTTGGTGTCCAGGTAATGTTCATTGTTCGGGTTACGACCCACAATCAGCGGCACGCGTTCAACAATGTTGATTCCCGCTTCGGTCAGAATTTCCACTTTTTTCGGGTTATTGGTCAGCAAACGAACTTCGTCCACACCAAGCAGCTTGAACATATCCGCACACAGCGTGAAATCACGCTCATCTGCCGCAAAGCCCAACTGATGGTTAGCTTCAACGGTATCATAACCCTGGTCCTGCAACGCGTAGGCGCGGATTTTATTGAGCAGGCCGATATTGCGTCCTTCCTGACGATGATAAAGCAGGATACCGCGCCCTTCTTCAGCAATATGGGTGAGAGCCGCTTCGAGCTGGAAACCGCAATCGCAACGCAGGCTAAACAATGCATCGCCAGTCAGACATTCGGAGTGGACACGCGCCAGGACAGGCGTTTGGCCTGTGATATCGCCAAAAACCAGTGCGACGTGATCGTGTCCGGTTGCCAGTTCTTCAAATCCCACCATCAGGAAATCACCCCAGGGGGTTGGCAGTTTGGCTTCTGCCACACGTTTAAGCTGCATGTAATTCTCCAGATTATGCTGGCACTGTCGTGCCGTCGCCTGTTGGCTTCTGTTCTATATTGCACTATTTTGCCATAAGGCAACGATGTTCACCTAATCGCGACAACGGATTCGCTTTTGGAATGGCACAAAATTGTCAATTTCCCCGGCATGCGCTTTTTTCAGTTATGATTGTGAGACTTATCGACGAAAGGAGAGGCAATGCTGTCAATTGCAAAGCGCACTGCGGTCGGGGCCGGGCTGCTACTTATTATGCCGGTTGCCGTATGGGTATCGGGCTGGAGCTGGCAGCCGGGACATAACGTTTGGTGGCTAAAATCTCTGTACTGGATAACGGAAACGGTGACCCAGCCGTGGGGTATTATCACTCACGTTGTTCTCTGTGCATGGTTTCTGTGGTGTCTGCGTTTTCGTCTGAAAGCTGCGGTAATGCTGTTTGCGATCCTGGCTGCGGCAATTTTAGTCGGTCAGGGCTTGAAGTCCTGGGTTAAAGACAGGGTGCAGGAACCTCGGCCCTTTGTCGTTTGGCTGGAAAAAACGCACCATATCCCTGTTGATGAGTTCTACACTTTAAAACGTAAAGATCGTGGTCACTTAGTTAAAGAGCAATTGGCCGAACAACAGGATATTCCGACGTTTCTACGTAAGCACTGGCAAAAAGAAACAGGGTTTGCCTTTCCGTCAGGGCATACGATGTTTGCCGCCAGTTGGGCTTTACTTGCAGTAGGACTGTTATGGCCACGCCGACGTACGCTGACGATTGTGTTTTTACTTATCTGGGCTACGGGTGTTATGGGGAGTCGCTTGCTATTAGGCATGCACTGGCCCCGTGATTTGGTCGTTGCAACGCTGATTTCATGGTTGCTGGTAACGCTGGCGACATGGCTTGCGCAGCGGGTATGCGGACCATTAACGCCGCCTGTGCAGGAGGAAAAAGAAATCGCTCAGCGTGAACAAGAAAGTTAGCCATGATTGATTTTTCGAATTTTGCCCTTAAATCAGAAAGGGGAAAGCGCTTTTCCGTTTCGCACTCGTTGTGAAAATGGTAATTTAAAGGGCTCAACGCGGTAAGTTGTACACGATTTATTCGCTCAAACCACATAACGGGAAGTAATGTGAAATATTTACTCATTTTCTTACTGGTGTTGGCGATTTTTGTTATTTCGGTGACATTAGGTGCGCAAAACGATCAACAGGTTACGTTTAATTACCTGCTGGCTCAGGGTGAGTATCGTATCTCTACGCTGCTTGCTGTATTGTTTGCCGCAGGTTTCGCGATTGGTTGGTTAATTTGCGGCCTTTTCTGGCTGAAGGTTCGTGTGTCTCTTGCGCGCGCCGAACGTAAAATCAAACGACTGGAAAACCAGCTTACGCCTGCGACCGACGTTGCGGTTTCTGCCGATTCGTCGGTTGTGAAGGAATAATTATTTATGTTGGAGTTGTTGTTTCTGCTTTTGCCTGTAGCCGCTGCCTATGGGTGGTATATGGGTCGCAGAAGTGCGCAACAAACCAAGCAGGATGAAGCTAACCGTCTTTCCCGTGACTATGTCGCCGGGGTTAACTTCCTCCTGAGCAACCAACAAGACAAAGCGGTGGATCTGTTCCTCGATATGCTAAAAGAGGATACGGGCACCGTTGAGGCTCATCTCACCCTCGGAAACCTGTTTCGCTCGCGCGGTGAAGTCGACCGCGCAATCCGCATCCATCAAACGTTAATGGAAAGTGCTTCGCTAACCTACGAGCAGCGTTTGTTGGCCGTACAACAGCTGGGGCGCGACTACATGGCCGCAGGTCTGTACGACCGCGCGGAAGACATGTTTAATCAGCTTACCGATGAAACAGATTTTCGCGTCGGTGCATTACAGCAACTGCTGCAAATTTATCAGGCGACCAGCGAATGGCAGAAAGCGATTGATGTTGCAGAACGCCTGGTGAAGCTCGGTAAAGATAAACAACGTATCGAGATAGCTCACTTCTACTGCGAACTGGCCTTACAGCAGATGGGCAGCGACGATATGGATCGCGCCATGACGCTGTTGAAAAAAGGGGCTGCGGCAGACAAAAACAGTGCACGTGTTTCCATCATGATGGGCCGTGTGTACATGGTGAAAGGCGATTACGCGAAGGCCGTTGAAAGTCTGCAACGCGTGATTTCTCAGGATAAAGAACTGGTCAGCGAAACGCTGGAAATGCTGCAAAGCTGCTACCAGCATCTGGGGAAAAACGATGAGTGGGCCGAGTTTTTACGTCGGGCCGTTGAGGAGAATACTGGCGCCGCCGCAGAGCTGATGCTGGCCGATATTCTTGAAGCGCGTGAGGGGACTGATACCGCTCAGGTTTATATTACCCGCCAGCTACAACGCCATCCTACGATGCGCGTGTTCCACAAGTTGATGGATTACCATCTTAACGAAGCAGAAGAAGGACGCGCGAAAGAGAGCCTGATGGTTCTGCGCGATATGGTTGGGGAGCAGGTGCGCAGCAAGCCGCGCTATCGTTGCCAGAAGTGCGGATTTACCGCATATACACTGTACTGGCACTGCCCATCCTGTCGCTCATGGTCAACCATTAAGCCTATTCGCGGACTTGATGGGCTGTAATTTTTAAAAAAAACTTCACTTTAGTTACAACATACTAATGATGTGTAACCAATCCATCCTCAGCCACCGTTGCCAAATTCGCCTGGCAGAAATGTAATCGCGCCTGTTAATTTTCTATTGCCGCAGGTAGAATGCACGCCGTTTACCCATTTTGCGCCGCCGATGGCGCCCATCCTCAGGAAGGTCTGGTCATGACGTTTACTGCTTCATCTTTTTCTCGTGCTGTTACTGATTCTCCTGTCGTTGTCGCTCTCGATTATTCCAATCGTGATAAAGCATTAGCTTTTGTCGACAGAATTGATCCTAGTGATTGCCGTTTGAAAGTGGGCAAAGAGATGTTCACGCTTTTTGGACCTCAGTTGGTTTGCGATTTACAACAGCGTGGGTTTGACGTTTTTCTTGATTTGAAATTTCATGATATTCCCAATACTACCGCGCATGCCGTTGCGGCAGCTGCCGAGCTTGGCGTGTGGATGGTTAACGTTCATGCTTCAGGTGGGGCGCGTATGATGACCGCCGCACGTGAAGCCCTGGTGCCTTTTGGCAAGGATGCGCCGCTGCTGATTGCAGTAACAGTTCTGACCAGTATGGAAGCCAGCGATCTTGCCGACCTTGGCGTGACGTTGTCACCTGCGGAGCATGCGGAAAGGCTGGCGCGTTTAACCCAACATTGTGGTTTGGATGGCGTCGTATGCTCCGCGCAGGAAGCAGTGCGATTCAAGCAGGCATTTGGCCAGGCATTTAAACTGGTTACGCCGGGTATTCGCCCTGAAGGTAGCGAGGCAGGCGACCAGCGTCGCATTATGACGCCGGAACAGGCACAGTCAGCTGGCGTGGATTATATGGTTATTGGTCGTCCGGTCACACAGTCGGCAGATCCGGCTCAGACGCTGAAGATGATCAATGCCTCCCTGAAACGAGGTGCGTAAATGAACGACTCAAATTCTCGTCTGGTCTACTCAACTGACACCGGGCGTATTGATGAACCGAAAGCCGTCCCAGAGCGTCCCAAAGGCGATGGCATTGTCCGTATCCAGCGACAGACCAGTGGCCGCAAAGGTAAGGGCGTGTGCCTGATTACTGGAATAGATCAGGACGATGCGGAACTGACCAAATTAGCTGCGGAACTGAAGAAAAAATGTGGTTGCGGCGGGGCAGTGAAGGATGGCGTGATTGAGATACAGGGTGATAAACGCGACCTGATTAAATCGCTGCTGGAAGCCAAAGGAATGAAAGTTAAATTGGCTGGCGGTTAATAAAAAAAGCCACGGAATTTTTCCGTGGCTTTTTAATAATACAGACCTGAAAAAGTAAACGTATTATTATATCGAGCCGTTTAACCGTAAATTATTTACCCACCTGGTGGCCAATAATACCACCTACTGCAGCACCACCCAGCGTGCCCAGCGTGCTGCCGTCAGTCAGGACTGCACCACCGATTGCACCAGCACCAGCACCAATTGCGGTGTTACGGTCACGTTTGGACCAGTTAGAGCAGGCACTCAGCGACATTGCCAGAGTAATTGCCAAAATGGCAGCGGTCATTTTTTTGCTCGTTACTAACATAATACTTTCTCCTGAATTATTGATTCACGGAATCCAGTGTTCTTTAAGAGTAGCGCTAAATTTAGGCTAACGAAGATATTTCCGTGAAACCGTTTAGCGAAGGCATGACAAACACTATCCTGAGATTGGAGGTTCGTTCCTGTTATATCGCTAACATTAATTTTACGACTTAATCCTGTTAACGACAGGTAAAAAGTCTTAATTGGACTGTCAGATAACTCTCAGAGAGGAGATGATTTGCCGACTGACAAATCATCTGCTGAAGATTTTAAGCGTTCGCATCAATGATATTGACGGTTAATCCTGAATGCTCGAGTTGCATTTGTACGCTGGCGCTGAGTCTGGAATCCGTGACTACGCGGCTGAATCGCTCTAATGGACCCAGCGTGTAAGGGTGAATGGCTTCGAATTTTGAGCTGTCAGTAAGCACAATAACTTCTGCACCTTTTTCCAGCACCGCGTTAACCACATCAGAACGCATCATGTCGCGTCCGGTGAAGCCGGTGTCAGCCTGCCAGCCATCAATGCCGATAAAGGCCTTGCTGAAGTGTACCTGCTGGATAAACTGGCGAGTTAAGGGCCCCACCATGCTTTCGCTTTTTTTCTGATAGATGCCGCCAAGGAGAATCACTTCGCAGGGGGTTTCTTTCAGCAGATGGGCTATATAACTGCTGACGGTAATGATGGTGACATCTTTTTGCTCCGCCAGCGTTCTGGCCAAGAGCGCATTGCTGCTGCCGTTTTCAATGAATACGGACTCGCCAGGGCTTACCAAAGATGCGGCAAATTCGGCCAGTTCACGCTTCAGCGTAAAATTAGTCATCATGCGCGTTTCCACATCATCACTGTTCAATGAAACGGCAAAACCGTGCGCACGGCGTAAATAACTCTGTTTTTCCAGTGTGTTCAGATCCTGTCGAATCGTCACTTCTGAGACACCGGTGATTTTTGCCAGTTCGGCAACGCTCATCTGACCTTTATCAGTCACCATCTGCAAAATAGATTGTTGTCGGGAATTCATAATATTAATTTTATTGCGATATCGTATCGGAAATTAAACGGAAACTGCTTCATACGCAGTTTGCTTATAGCAGCGACATTAAAGGGTTAATGTCATCAAATCTCCCAGGGAGCCTTGTGCTTTTTGGGCAAAGACTCGGCATCTTCTTTGGCCGTGTCTAGCAGCTCAGCCTTCAGAATCTCGAGATTGTGGATGGCTGAGTGGTAATCACCTGCAACGAGGATATCCAGCACGGTATCAATGCGTTCGGCCAGACGCTGAGCGTCGATATCAGACATGGTTATCATCCTAATAGCAATAGAGTTTGAATTTCATGATGCAGAATTTCATGGCAAAAGAGAAGGGAAAAATAGTATTAACTATCAATGATAGAAGAATACTATATATTCTGTGATTACATGCAGATAGGATCGTTACGTAATGTCCATTTATGGCTATTAATGACGTTTGATCCCACAGCATTAGCGCGTTTTTTTATTCAGATGTCGTCGATACCAACGTTCAAATGCAACCGCTGGCATTGGTTTGGCAAACAAAAAACCCTGACGCTCGTTGACACCATTTTTGGTTAAAAACGCATCCTCTTTCGCGCTTTCAACACCTTCGGCGATGACCTGCAGATTGAGTGCCTGTGCGACCGCAACAATGGCACGTACCAGCGACTGCGAAATAGGTTGTTTGTGTACATCCCTGACAAAGGTCTGATCCAGTTTAATTGCATCAAGCGGGAAGCGGGCCAGTTGAGACAGTGACGAATATCCAGTACCAAAATCATCCAAATGGATTTGCGCCCCCAACTGGCTAAACTGCTGAATGACGGACAGTGCCAACTGCTCATTTTCAATCAAACTGCTTTCCGTTAACTCGACATCGATGGGGCAATATTCAAAGTCGAGTTCATGAAGCACCTGTTTGAGATCGGTAAATAGCGTCTGATCGGCGAGCTGGCGGGCAGAAACGTTTACCGCCACGCGCAGATTGATTCCCTTGGCGCGCCATTTTGCGACCTGACGCACAACGTCCAAAATAACCCAGCGACCCAGCGGAACGATAAGCCCTGATTCTTCGGCGTAGGAGATAAATTCCAGTGGTGGAATGAGGCCGCGTTCCGGAGACTGCCAGCGTACCAGCGCCTCCAGGCTGCGCACTTCGCCTCGCCAGGTTATCTTTGGCTGATAATGGATAACCAGTTGATCGTTTTCCAGCGCCTTGCGCAGGTTAGTATCCAGCCACAGGTATTCAAATACCCGCTGATTCATTTCCGGAGAGAAAACACAAAACTGTCCGCGGCCGCCTTCTTTCGCGGTGTACATGGCCGTATCGGCGTTACGAATGACGCTCTCGCAGTCCTGACCATGCTGTGGAGCAAGGGAAATACCAATAGAGCAGCCTGTATAGACTTCAATCAGGCCAATACGAAAGGGCTGACGCAGGCGTGTCAGAATGCGCGATGCGGTAGCTTCCAGAGTGCTCTGGGACGTTTCGGTGGCAAGGACGATAAATTCATCACCGCCAAACCGAGCCAATAGCTGGTTGTCGTCAAGACAACTGAGGATTGCAAGCGACACACTCTGTAATAGCTGATCGCCAAACATATGCCCGTAGGCATCGTTCACCTTTTTGAAGTTATCCAGATCGAGATATACAATCCCAACCTGAGTATCACCTGCGTTCTCAATCGCGTCGCTTATCAGCTCATGAATGGCGTTACGGTTCGGTAATCCGGTGATGGAGTCGGTATTAGCCAACATACGCAGGCGTTCCTGCGCGCGGCGTTCTTCAGTGATATCGGTGCCGGAACAGATCAGAAATATTTCGTTCTTGCCGCTACCGTTATGTACAAACTTATTGCGAAAAAGAAACAGGCGCTGACCTTTGCAGGTCTTCACCCAACGTTCGACTTCATATGAGTTGCCTTCGCGAAAAAAGACCTCGATGTTGCGTCTGGAGGCTGCGGCTTCACGTCGACTCATAAACAGTGTGAATACGCTTTGGCCAATGACTTCACGTTCTCTGAGTCCGGTGTACTCTTCGCACAGACGGTTAAAACGCTGAATGTTGCCCATGCGGTCAAGAATGACAATAACGGAGTTGGCTTCTGAAACCACCTGCTCGGCAAAAGAGAGACCTTGAGCCAGATCGCGTGCGACGGAAGGGGTATCATCCCAGGCTGATGCGCTGCCGGCCCATTCGCGCTTATTGATTTTCCGCCCGACCAAATGTACCGGAATATCGTCATCTTCAATAGGTAACGTCATCAACAGGCTTGACGTAATTACCGTCATCTCGCGAATGCGGTCGGCCTGCTCGGGTGATAATTCGATGGTCTGCTCAGCGTCTGCTGTTTCGTCAATAGAGAAATGCAGGATGTTGCAATCCTCTGACAAACGCCAGTAGGGGTTATGAGTGCCCACATAGCTATACAACGTAACCAGCTCCCGGACGTCTTTCATGATGTGTACTATCCCGTTTAAAGCGCATAAAGCCTCAAAAGTAAGGGTAGCCATGATTCATTCAGGGTGATTATGGCTGAACGTATTGTTTTATTTATATATTTATATGTAATCCAGAATCCATAAAAAGCAAAGCCAGCGGAACTGAAAAATAGTAAAAAAAAATTTTGACTGGATAAGAGAAGTGTAGTGTGTGGTTGAAATTTGGCCGCTAAAAAAAGAAAACGACCTTTCAAAAAAGAGAAAGGTCGTTGGATTTGTCAGTTTACGCTGCTGGACGCGCGATAACGCTACGGGTTTCCATGCGAACTTCGGCGATAGTTACGTCAATCACATCAGTGACTTTGTAAACCACTTCACCTTTGATTTGTACGGTACCACTTTCCTGGCTGCAGACCAGTTCATCACGCACGGCGTGCAGGAAGGGGGCAGGAATAAAGGCAACAGCGCCATTATCAACCAAACGTACGCGCATGCCGCCGCGGCTGACGTCGATGATCTCGGCCGCAAAGCGGGTGTCAGTTCCGGCTTTATCACTCAGGAAACGGGCGTATAGCCAGTCACCCACATCACGCTCAGCCATCCGGTTCAGGCGACGACGTTCTGCCATTTGCACGGTGGTATCATCCTGAGGTCGAGCGACGGTTTCGCCTTTGATGACAGCCTTAAGCAGACGGTGGTTGATCATATCGCCGTACTTACGGATTGGGGAAGTCCAGGTGGCATATGCCTCCAGACCCAGCCCAAAGTGTGGACCTGGCTCAATACTAATTTCAGCGTAAGACTGGAAGCGGCGAATTCGGCTGTCGAGGAAGCCGGATGGCTGTGCATCCAGTTCGCGGCGCAGTTTGCAGAAACCTTCCAGTGTCAGTACTTCTTCGGCATCGACGTGCATACCGTGGGTTTTCAGCAGCGCGGCCAGAGCGTCGGCGTTGGCCGGGTCGAATCCCATATGGACGTTATAAATACCGAAGCCCAGCTTGTCGCGAAGCACACGGGCGGCGCAAATATTTGCCGCAATCATGGATTCTTCCACGATACGGTTTGCGATGCGGCGTGGCTCAGCGACGATGTCCAGTACTTCACCTTTTTCACCGAGAACGAAACGGTAATCCGGGCGATCTTTAAAGACCAGCGCGTGGTTATGACGCCACTCTCCTCGGCTCAGGCAAATACGATGCAGCAGACGGATTTGTTCCGCAATCGCGTCGTTTTCTGGTTGCCACTCGCCAGTACCTTCCAGCCAGTCGGAAACATTGTCATAGGCCAGCTTCGCTTTAGACTCGATGGTTGCGGCGAAGAAGGTGATGTTGTCTTCAATCGTGCCATCGGCGGTAATGCTCATACGACAAGCTAAAACCGGGCGCACTTCGTTCGCGCGCAGAGAGCAGAGATCGTCAGACAATTCACGTGGTAACATCGGGATATTGAACCCCGGTAAATAATTGGTGAACGCGCGAATTTTTGCCGTTTTATCCAGCTTACTGCCTTCTGCAATCCAGGCTGTTGGGTCGGCAATGGCGACGGTTAATTGTAGCGTGCCGTCAGCTTGTTCTTCAGCATACAGCGCATCGTCCATATCTTCGGTGCTGGCGCTGTCGATGGTGACGAAATTGAGGGCGGTTAAATCTTCACGAACCAGGCCTTCGTCCAGCATTTCGGTTGCTACACCGTCTGGTGCTTCTTTTTCCAGATTATGGCGTGCCAGTGTGACCCACCACGGGACAAAGTGGTCATCAGCAAAAGTGATAAATTGGGTTAACTCGGCGTAGAAGGTGCGATCGCCTTTCAGCGGATGGCGGCGCATTTCTGCAACAGCCCAGTCGCCTTCTTTAAATTCATGTTCAACGCCGCGGGCTGCACGACAAGGAATAGCATCTTTCAGTAACGGATGATCCGGCACAATGGACAGACGGTCATTTTTACCCTGAACTTTACCCACGAAGCGCGTCAGGAAGGGTTCGATCAGTTCTTCCGGCTCAGCAGACTCACGATCTTTTTCTGTATGGATAACCGCAACAATACGGTCGCCATGCATCACTTTTTTCATCTGCGGCGGTGGAATGAAATAGCTTTTTTGTGCATCGACTTCCAGGAAGCCAAAGCCTTTTTCCGTGGCTTTTACCACCCCTTCAGCACGTGGCGTCTGGGAATGTAGTTGCTGTTTAAGCTGCGCTAGCAGCGGGTTGTCCTGAAGCATAATTGTCTATTTTCGTGGCTAAAAGAGCGGCTGACAGTTTTACGCGATTCTGCCAGTTGCAGCAAGCGCTCTTTCAGTAAGTGGATCGGTTAATCAGTGTCGCCCAGCGCGATTTTCAAGCGATTCAACCATCCGCACAATCCACTCCAGGCTAGCAGGTTAATGGCCTGCTCTGAAGAGATTCCCTGATCGAACAAAGGCGTTAACAGTGCGGTGCTAAAGCGGTCGGGCGCCCGGGTCAGCCATTGTACCGCCTGTAGGGTGACGCGCTCAACCGGATGTCGTTGTTCCCACCGTTGTAATTCACGTTCATCCTGACGAAGAACGGTAATGGTCTCGGTTAATTCATGAGCTGAATACGCATGTTCATTAAAACAGGCCACGCTACCATTAATCCGCGAAGTCATCAGCGCCGCCAATGAAAATGCCTGTACCGGTATCCCGCTACGTTGCGTGCTGGAAATGAGCGCCCCGAGTAAATCCAAAATGACGGGGGAATGTATCAGTAATGGCAGTAACGCTTGCAGTTCCTCGGGGTAACATCTGTCTATCGACTCATCATGATTAAGATGTTTTTCTATTGGGAATGGCGCAGCACGCCAGGTAGCGTTTGCTGCACTAAATGGCGAAGCGTGAGCGAATTGTTGTATATCGAGACCCGGAATTCGGCGCACCGGATGTCCACACCAGGCCTGAAACAGGGCCACGATACGGGCCTGAAAACCGACGAATCCGATAATTTGATTCATCAGAATACTATCGCTGGTGGTCAGCCCGACTGCATCCAGATGCTGGCGATCGCGCGCGCCTATCACGGCAGGAGAGCTGGCAAGTTGACGAGCATATTGGGTGATTTGCGCCAGTCGATGGTTACTTTCCCGCGAGGAGTCCGGCCCAGGAAGCGGTGTTAGACGCGCGGCATAGTGATTACATAATCGCTGGACGCCATATACCTGAGCGACGGTTAACGCCGTACTCATCCGTTCATAGGCACTGAATGTGTGCATCTGACTCAGATTTACGTGGGTCGGGAAGAGGATCTGTGCAAGTTTACGGGCAGGGATTAACCAAGATTGAAAAGGTAAAAGGGCGTCATCAGATATCGCCAGATCCAGTAAAAAGCAGTCGTCGACATGAGCGGCTTCCGGCACCAGCGGCAGAACATCTTGTGGATACATGCTGGATTGCGTCTCATGATACCAGTGGCTTTTGCCTTCAATTCGGCGTTGTTCCATGGGCGGTCCTTGGTCTAAAAAGTGGCGACCCGGACACGTCGTCATACCACTACGCCGGATCGTTTGCGCTGCAATATCCTGACGTAAGCAGAAGAGGGGATGAAAGATTGTTACGTGATAATAAATATCAGAAAAGCATATATGGGACAGGGTAGAGGGGAATTAAAAACGAGCATCATGGGCGACAGTGGGCCGCCCAGAAAGATTGGAAGATTATTTCAGTTCTAGTTCATTCATTGCAGCGATGCTGAAACCACCGTCAACGTGTACGACTTCACCAGAGATACCGGCAGAAAGATCGGAACACAGGAATGCCGCAGAGTTGCCCACATCTTCAATGGTAACAGTGCGGCGAATCGGCGTAACAGCTTCGCAATGGGCCAGCATTTTACGGAAATCTTTGATACCGGAAGCGGCGAGGGTGCGGATTGGACCTGCGGAAATTGCGTTTACGCGTACGCCTTCAGGCCCCATTGCGTTAGCCATATAACGGACGTTTGCTTCCAATGAGGCTTTCGCCAGGCCCATCACGTTATAGTTAGGGATTGCACGCTCTGCGCCCAGATAGGACAACGTCAGTAGCGCAGAGCCAGGGTTTAGCATGGAACGACATGCTTTTGCCATCGCAACAAAGCTATAAGCGCTAATGTCATGCGCAATTTTAAATCCTTCGCGGGTAACTGCATTCACATAATCGCCATCCAGTTGGTCAGCAGGTGCGAAGCCGATGGAGTGTACGAAACCGTCGAATTTCGGCCAGGCTTTGCTCAGTTCAGCAAACATGGCGTCAATGCTGGCATCTTCAGCCACATCACACTGCAAAACAATGTTGGAGCCTAATTGCGCTGCAAATTCTTCCACACGACCTTTCAGCTTGTCGTTCTGGTAGGTGAACGCCAGTTCGGCACCTTCGCGGTGCATCGCCTGAGCGATTCCCCATGCGATAGACAATTTACTGGCAAGGCCTGTCACCAGAATGCGCTTACCTGATAAAAAACCCATGGCTTTAATCCTTTTGGTTAACACTTATCTTTTATCAATCAATGAGTTATAATTGACGCGTTAAGCTTACTCGAAATTGGCCTGAAATTATATCCCACGCTTTTTCCCTGGAGAATGGTTATCCGCCTCACGTGACCTGTCACGTCATTACATGTGAGGAGTATATCATCCCCCTCCGCTTATGCTTCGTTCAGGCATCTAACGTCGGTGAATCAGAGAAAATACGAGGTTTCAAAGGCATTGAAATGGTATTATTTCATTGCTAGCTGATGTTAATAAACATAGCAAGGTAGGAACTTTCTTAAAACAAAAAATATGACAATATTCAGCTTGTTATGATATATTGTTTTTATCGATCAATATCGATTCATTGATCGATATTATTGATTGATCGTGATTAGAAGTGCATTATCAGGATGTTATGATCAATTGGAGTGGTCTTATGCACTATCATTTCATCGCGGAACCGATGAGAGACACAACAGATAAATTACTGGGTGTGGAGATTAACGCCCGGTTTACTTCAGATACGGTTCACCCATTGCATCCAGATTTCATCATTTCAGCGTGGGATAGCGAACAAAAGCGTAATTTCATGCTCGAGCAAATTCGATTAATTGCCGAAAAGCGTGACTGGTTTGAGCGCAACAGCCTTATTTGCACCCTGAACCTCATTGACGAAATGGCACTGCTGGCGATTGGTGATCCAGCCATCAAGTCGGCCTTACATGCTCTACCATTTATTGCACTGGAACTTTCAGAACGTTTTCTGTCGAATACCGTGTGCCTGAATAATCTGCTGATTAATTCACTTCGCGACGGCCCAAACGCATTGTGGTTGGGCGATCTTGGCTCCGGCAGCGTAGGGGCCAGTCCGCTGGTTTGCGGTCATTTTGACGTTGTGAAACTGGATCGCGGTTTCTTCCTGGAACAGGTAGAAAAACCGATGTTCCCGGTGCTGATCAAAAATATCAGGGAATATTGCGACCGTATTGTGGTGAAGGGGGGGGATGACGCCTGGTTAAGCGATGCGCTGAGCAATGCGGGCATTTGGGCCGTGCAGGGCGGTATTTTCCCGTCCGTTGCGTTTAACGACATTGAAGCATTGCTACCCGTAAAGATTTTCCACTGACGTTATCAAAAGTCCTCCATTAGAGGAGGACGTCTGCCACGTTTGCGATCTTGTCGCCGGGAATCCACCCAAGGAAAATGGAAAGCCTGTTTAGCGGCTATCCTGCTTTATATGGTTAGCCTCAAATATTGAAATCCCTTTCTGGCGAATAGAATCAATCCACAAATCTGCCATCCATGCGCCAATAGCAAAATGCTGAATAGTACATTCACGCATAAGCCGATGTTCGTTCGCTATTGTTGTCGGCATCAACGCACTGTCATCTGTGTTCAGACATATCGATAGCGGGCCGGAGCGCAAACCATATTTGTTGAATTTATCACCAGGTTTTAACCATTCAGGATTAGGCGGATTCCAACGAAATAGGGGATGCTCATGGTATTTTTCAAACCGTCCGATGTAAATATTTGAGGTGGGGCAGGCTTCAATGACCAGCCCGATTCGACTGTATTTCTCAATGAGATAGTCTTGGATGGCTTCGTATAGTCGGAGTTCGCCTGGCGAAATAATATCCTCATCGTCGCAGGTATGCGCCACAAAACTTTCAGTGCCCCCCGGCAGACAGTTGACGGAAATGATACGATTAACGGACGGATTTTTATCGCTATCTAAATAACGTTCCCATAGCGTCTTTGCTGTCACTTTAGTCAACGGTTTTTGACCTTCGCCGGCAACCATGTTCCAGTCCGGAACCCATTCTTGTCGGGTGGCGATTTCAGTTTCTAGGAAAGCATAGTCGGGCCAGTTTCGGCGGAGTAACCATGCCCGGTATAAAAGGTCGGGGGTATAAATAGCTTCATGCAGCAATTGAGACCAATAGTGGATCTTATCCCTTAATTCATGCATCACAGGGATATGTTCAACGGTATGCTGCGAAAGTAAAACGGCCTGATGATATGCCCAGACAAGATTATCGAGATGCTGTCCTGCGGTAATGTAGGCGCGACGTTGCCGTTTTGCCCAATCGTAAACATCTACCCCTAATGCTAATCCATGTCCCAGTCGATCACCTTCACTGAGCTGACAAAATTCGACAGCTTCATCCATTGAACGTAGCCCACATAACAGGTGGCTGTAATCTTCTCCAGCATGAACGGTGATAAATGGTCTTGGTAATCTCACCGACCAGTGTTCTCCGGCACGATACTTGGCGGCGCGTAATACGCGTAACGCTGGAGCAAACACCTCAATAGGTACGTCGTTTTCATTGCCCGCAACATCGTAACCACGAATCAATTTACGCACATCAATCTTTTGTTCGGGACTACCGAGATTGATCTGGTAACCTGTTTCCTGAATGGTGACCGATGCGGAAAAACTCTCTAGCGCGCGTACCTGCGCCAGTAACTCGTTACGCAGTGTTCCTAATCGACGATCGTTACGCGGGTGCTTACCGTATCCCCGACGAAAATGCACAACGATGTGCGCTTGCTCAGACATCGCCCGCTGATCGTGGCGCATAAAGAAGTCAGTGAGTTTATGGTGGTAAATATTATTTTTATTGCCTAACACGAAGGTGGGACTGACTCGATACTCTCGATTAATATTGACGCTATTATCAAAATCAACAGTATCACTTTTACTGTTATCTTTACTGGCACCAAGTCTGCCAACGTCAAAATAATCGACGAACTGGCCCAAGCCGACAGCAGAAACCACCATGTAATTACGTAAGATATTACAAACTCGGATCAAATTAATGAGAACTGACGGGTAGTGATTTGTTGTCGTGTTCATCATCAATCCACAGCAGAATAATAACCACCGCTGATGACCAAAAGGGTGCGTTTGCGAGGCCGTTTTTAAAATTCTTTGTTGTGGAGTTATCGGTTGTTGAGTGTAAGGAAGATCGTGTAGCGACAAACCTTCACCACTGGACAGGTGAGCATAGTTTATCGAGGTCGGGGTGTTGAAAATGCTGCTGAGTAAGCATGATGAATACTTTTTCATCCACTGAGGTAGATCGTTTTTATCCAGTCTTTGGCTTTCAAAAAAGGTATATTCTTGGCGATAAGGCCATTTAACCTTTTTTTCGAGAGTATAATCATTATCAATGAAACTCAACATAGACATTGATGTATAGCCATGCCCATTGAAATGGACATGGTTATCCGCGTAAGCAATTCCATTGGGCTCGCCGGGGAAAGCAAAGGGGCATTGATTTCCCGTCAACAGTATAACAATGTCTTGCTCTGATAATATCTTTTGATCATGTAATTGCGCGTAGGCTTTAGCAATGATCCATGCAGGATCAATCACCGAACAAAGCATCGACCACGCTTCTAAACGTTCACGGCGAACCTCAAAACAATTGCCACGCCAGACTAAGAAATCATCCGCTAACCTAGCAATGAGTTTAAGATAGTCGCCATCTGCACAGGGGATCTGCCAGAAGCGCATATTGTTCTGAATATCTTCTTTACGAAGACGTCCGCCGAAGTAGAACTGGTAGTCCAGCGCAGCTTGGGAAACAATTTTTTCCTCTGTATCTGTAGGACTTCTTGTGACTTCTTCTTCGCCGCGGTGGCGCATGAGTTGATGATAAAACACCCGGTCAGACGCGAGCAATACGGAGGGTATCAGCCAGTGAGGATCTTGGTTATACATGATTTAGCTAATGACCTCTTCTCCAACACCCTGGATAAGACCACGATAGAACCATGACACTTGATTATTTTCTTTAATTTGCGATTGCATTACGCGTGAGGAATGCATGCATTTAAGAATATTATGGGCAATTGAGGTATTGCTACTTGCCCACAGTTTAACTTCTTGTGTTTTTATTGTCGTATTGCCTGTCTGTTTATAGTAAAAATCGCGAATGTCAGTAAATGTCATTTTTGAAAAAAAGTTTTCATTAAAGAGATCTGCCGCATTGCTATCACCAATAGGATAACATTCCTGATGTTCGATATTAAATATAGGATGACACCACATGGCTATAACAAGATCAGCATATTCGCTTTCATTGACTTTTTTAAGATTTAGAATATTATCATCATCAACAGCCAAATCGACAACGCCACTAAGATTTCGTGATAAAGTGCGGTCGTATTTGGTGAACTCGGTGTAATCTCTGACTGTTGATGCTCTGGCGCCAGTGGCTACGTTAGTATTAACAACAAGTCCATCTTTAGTGAATGTTAATAACGCATTGATAAATATATACTCAAAGCGCCGCGCCAGATCGGAGAGAAGTTCTTCCCGTGACTTTTTCTTATCTATTAAATTCATCCTAAGTACGGACAGTTGGGAAAAAACTTTATTAAAAATAACGCTGAGCAGCGGTATTAGATTTTTACCTTTAAGATTTGCTATTTTTCTATTTTCAGACCAGTTATGAATTTTTTCTATTAACTCATTGATATGACTAGAGTAGTCGACAGGATTATCTGGACGATTCAGACCATCATCACTTTCTTCTATTTCCCGGGTGTGATTCATCGCGAAAATTGAATAGAAGGGGGCTCGTAAGAAAATATCCTGAAAAATGGCTGTAAATTTATCTTTTTGATAAAAGGTGTCTGGCAAATTTCCGGTTACAGCCAGTAGGGACCATCCAATAATTTCAAAGGCCCGGCTAAAAAAGATATGATGCCGTCGATTTAACTGCCGGCTATAGTAATCATGGTGTGTATAGAGTGCCAGCAGCAGAGGATTACCATTTTTAGCCTCTGACACCGGTTTGCTTATAAACATTGGCTCCATGATAAATTCTAAAGCTGGCATGCTGCGTAGAATATCCGAACTGTTTTTTACTGTGTTTAAGATATTTTGGTTGGTGTCATGGGCTTTCATATCCATGGCTATGTTGTATTGCTGACTAATAAAATTTTTGCTCGCCCAAGCGTATCTATTCATTTGTAAGACCGGGTTGAATGCGATCAACTGGCTAAAATTCAGCTGTGCCACCTGTTGCGCCAATTGAATATTTAGATAGGTTTCCATATTAGTGAGAGCAACACCATCGTGATGTATTTCAGCCCAGGAAGCATATTTCTGCCAGACGTCAGGCGTAGCGTGCTGTTGTTCCTGTAATAATGAAGGTGGTAAGCTTCTAATCAGTTGGGTGACTTCTCTGGCGCTAATCGGGTGAGCCCAATTAGTACTGCGTTCTTGTCCGTTGCATAAACTATAGAAGGTATTTTTTAATCGTTCTTCGTATTGTGGGAACGTCAAGCTTGATATTTGTGGGGTGTTTTTTGATTCTGAATGTTTATAGCGAATTTCCAGTTTGGGCAGTATTTGTTCAATGGGTTGTAAGGGAAGGCGAATATGATTTGGAAAGACTTTTGTCAGATAGGCATCGGATAAATTCTCAGCCATATTATAATCTACGCCTAATCTATTATTAGGAACCTTAGAAAATGCTTTTTGCGTAATATGACGATAGAGTGCATCGTCGCCGCTGACCAATGGAAGAATTAGCGGACAGGAGAGTAAACAGCGGATGTCATCGAGCACGGCGAAACCATTATCAATTTTCATATCAACATCATCAATTGGTAATACTAACGCATCACAACCTATTAAATTTACAGTAGCAATCAAGAAACGATGGAAATCACGTTCAAGATGAATGCCAGAACGATATTTTTGAATTCTGTCAATACCCCGTAGTTCATCTATTTCTTGTGGCTTTCCTAATGCACCGGCCAATGTTCGTAAAGCCTGGAAAAAAGCCTCTTTTATTGACTGGCTAATCTCAGGCTGGTTAAGTTTACCTTCAACGGAAGCATAGATAGAGGCAATAATGACTTCGGAGAAGCGGTCATCAATGTTCAATAATGTTGGATCAATGACATCGATAAAATGCAAGTCGGGTAATTGTGACGATTTAGCAGTGTAATTTGCCCATGCGGCGCTGGCATTGCGTAAGAAGACGGTTTTTCCCGCTCCCCGAGCACCATTGATAAAAATAGCATGATGGTAACTTGTGAGCCGGGCTGTTTTGGGATCTTGTAAATCATTTTTATACTGTCTTGCCTCCAGTCCCATACGAGCTAGGTTCTCAAGCATTTTTTGATTCGCCTGCTGTTGCCACAGGTTATTTTTCTCGCCTTTGGTGCCATCGCCACAAAAATCATCACGGTATTCGGGTAAATCTAGATCAAGTATTATCTCACTGGCCATAAGTCCCTCATGAAATTAAACCCCAAAGCATGCCGCTGTGGTTAACTAAAAGTATGCAGGAGGTGACCAGGTATAACTAAAAACTGAATGGCGCATGCTTAACTAAGAAATCGATTATGTCCAGTTAAGGCCGTCTACACCTCCGTATGATGAGGTAATATTAGCATAGGTATTTTGTCTAACCTACTGTTTCAGAATAGTAAAATTAAGCAACCAAACGGTGAAAGCCTTCAGGCATCAGGAAACAGAAGGTTCCTGTGCCCAAAGAGGATGTCAGTTAACGATCTTTTCGCCAGGCATCAGCGGTAAGCGCTTCGCCGAAATGACCTGCAATCAGGCGGCGGGTAAGCTCATGAAGCGGGGACGCCAGAACATCCGCTGTACTGCCGCGTTCTACCACTTCGCCCTGATGCATGACTAATACCTGATCGCTGATGTGCTTCATCATGCCAATATGTTGGGTCACATAGATATACGAAATCCCCTGTTTTTCCTGCAATTCCAGCATCAGATTGATGAGCTGTGAACGCATCGACATGTCCAGAGAGGCCAGGGCTTCGTCGGCGATAATGACTTTGGGGCGTAAAATGAGCGCACGGGCAAGGCCCAGACGCTGTTTTTGCCCTGGGGCCAACATATGTGGGTAATAGCTTACGTGATCGGGCAGCAGCCCGACCATGCGCATGGTTTCCACGATCTGTTTACGACGCTGCTCAGGCTCGAGGTCGGTATTCAGACGAAGCGGAAAATCGAGGATTTGCGAGATACGTTGCCGCGGGTTAAGCGATGTTGACGGATCCTGGAAAATCATACGGATCCGCTGACTACGAAATGAATAATCGCCATATTTTAACGGATGATCGTCAATCAGCAGCTCACCGCTGGTGGGTTCAATCATACCCGCCAACATTTTAGCCAGCGTAGATTTCCCCGAACCGTTTTCACCAATGACGGCGAGCGTCTGACGTTCACGCAGGGTGAAACTCAGGGGCTTAACGGCCTCAACGGTCTGGCGGCGAAATAAACCTGTCCGGTAGCGAAAGGTTTTGCTCAGATTACGAACTTCGAGCAGGGTTTCTACCATCTCACTCTCTCTCCATGTTCAGCGGGAAATGACAGGCGTAGAGATGATTTTTTGCTCCGGTCAGTCTTGGGGTTTCAATACATTCGCGTTGTGCATAAGGACAGCGTGGCCCCAGACGGCAGCCGATGGGTAATTGTTCCAGCAATGGAATAGCTCCTGGCATGGTATTCAGGCGGCTTTTGTGCGGCATCGCGCTACCAAAATCCGGAATAGCGCGAATCAACGCTTGAGTATAAGGATGATGCGGAATTGTCACCAAATCTTTACTTGGCGCGGTTTCGACCGTTTGTCCGCAGTACATCACGTTGATTTTGTCAGCCCACTGGCTGAGCATTTGCAGGTCATGGCTTATCAACAAAATGGTGGTATTGCTGTTTTGATTCAGACGGGTTAGCAGACGGAAAATTTGCGCCTGGGTGGTTGGCTCCATCGCGTTCGTTGGTTCATCGGCAATCAGCAAACGCGGCTGATTCGCTAATGCGATAGCGATCATGACCTTCTGGCATTCGCCATCGGTCAGCTCATATGGAAAGCTGCGCATGGCGTCTTTATGGTCTTTTATCCCGACGCGGTGCAAGAGTTCAATCGCACGGCGTTTGCGCCAACCGATGCGCTGCCACCAGCGACCTTTGTAGGTCCATGCCGGAATATTTTGCATCAGTTGACGTCCGATACGCTCGGACGGATCGAGACATGACTGCGGCTCCTGAAAGATCATGGAGACGTTATGACCGACCAGTTTGCGTCGTTCACGCGCGGAAAGGCGTAGCAGATCGATATCATCAAAACGCATACGGTCTGCGGTTACGCGCCAGTTATCTTTAGCGACGCCGCAAATGGCCTTAGCGATCAGACTTTTGCCGGAGCCAGATTCGCCGACCAGCCCGCGGATTTCACCCTCATTCAAGGTCATGCTGACACGATCAACAGCCTTTACCCAGTCGTCACCGGTCCTGAATTCAATGGTCAGGTTGCGGATATCCAGTAATGGCATTACTCCACCCCCGCAATAATTGCGCGGCGCACGCCGTCACCCAGTAGGTTAACCAGCAACACGCTTATCATAATTGCCGCGCCTGGCAGCATCACCGTCCACGGTGCGACATAAATCAGCTCCAGCGCGTCGCCGAGCATGGCTCCCCATTCCGGGGACGGCAGCTGTGCGCCAAGATCGAGAAAACCCAGCGCGGCGATATCCAGAATCGCCATCGACAGTGCGCGGGTGATTTCAGTAATAAGGCCAGCGGTAATATTGGGCAGAACGGCGAACCACAGAATATTCAGTGTGGTTGCACCGTCCAGGCGAGCGGCAATGACGTACTCTTTCTCCAGCTCGTCATGCACCATGCTGTAAACGGAGCGCACCATGCGCGGCAGCAGCGCCAGCCAGACGGCAAACATGGCGTGTGTCAGATGCGGCCCGGCAAAGGCCACCACAATAATCGCCAGCAGCAGAGAAGGGATCGACAGCAGGGTGTCCAGAATGTGGTTCAGCACCGCAGAGCGCAAGCCGTGCGTCGCACCGGCAACTACGCCCAATACCAGGCCACACAGCGTGGCGGCAAGAGTGACGACAAACGCGCCGCCAACGGTCGGGGCCGCACCGCTGAGCAGACGACTTAAAACGTCACGTCCCAGATCGTCAGTCCCGAGGAAGAATGAGACTTCGCCATAGCGCGACCATGACGGCGGTAAAAGCTGATAGCCGAGAAATTGCTGATCGATGCCGTAAGGGGCAAACCAACCACCAAAAATACACAGAATAGCCAGTCCCGCACAGCCGTACAGGCCGATCATCGCAGTCGCATCGCCATAGAAATTGCGCCATGCGGTGCGCAACGTACCTGGCGGGCGTTTTTCGCTGTAGACGCTATCGTAAGGCATACCATTCCTTATGTTTCAGAGGGTTAGCCATAGCACCCAAAATATCAGAGATGACGTTAACGATAATAACCAGTGAGCCAATCACCATCACGCCCGCTGAAATCGCCGCGTAATCCTGCTGGCGAATCGCGTTAATCAGCCAACGACCAAGACCGGGCCAGCTAAAGACCATCTCGGTGATCATCGCCAGCGTCAGCATGGTGGAAAACTGTAATCCCAGACGCGGGATCACTGGCGGAAGGGCATTGTGCAGGACGTGACGACGCAGAATCGTTAATCGTGACAGACCGCGCGTGGCCGCCGCTTTGACGTAGTTCTGGTCAAAGACCTCAATGGTGCTGATACGCATCAGGCGGATAACTTCTGTGGTGGGCGCAACGGAGAGCGTCAGCACCGGGAGCACCATATGACGGATAGCGCTGACCAGCATTTCATCGCGCCAGGGCGAGTCGGAGATCCACGCATCAATAATGGCAAAACCGGTAACAGGTTTCACCTCGTAGAGAAGATCAAAACGCCCGGAAACGGGTAACCAGCCGAGGGTCAGCGAGAAGAGCAATGTCAGCAGCAGCGCCAGCCAAAAAACGGGGATAGAAAACCCCATCAGAGCCAATGCGCTGATGCAGCGGTCCTGCCATTTGTTCCGCGTGATACCGGCCAGCATACCAACGGGGATCCCAACCATTAGTGCAAAACCAAAGGCAAGAATGCACAGCTCCATTGTGGCCGGGAACACCTCTTTCAGCTGCTCTGAGATCAACTGGCCGTTGATACTGGATACGCCGAAATCCCAGTGAATGAGACCATTGAACCAGAATACCCATGCGTTCCACAGCGATGCACCCTGTAACGGCGCATGAGGCGTGAAGTAGCTCAGGCTGAAGCCAATAAAGGTCAGGAAGAACAGGGTTACCAGTAGCAATAAAAATCGACGCAAGGTGAAGATAATCATGGTTTTTTCACCTCATCTTTCTTTTCCCTGGACACGCCGGCAAAAGAGGCATTACCGAATGGACTGAGTACCAACCCTTTGATGTCGTAGCGGTAAGCCTGTAGACGCAGTGAAGAGGCCAGTGGCAGGATCGGTAACTCTTGGGCAAGAATATTTTGCGCTTCGTCATAGGCATCAATTCGCGATGAAAGCTGCTGCGAAGAAAGAGCCTTGCGCAGAATGCTGTCAAACTGCGGATTACACCAGTGGGCAAAGTTGGTCTGTGAATTGATGGCGGCACAGCTGAGCAACGGCCGGAAAAAACTGTCAGGATCGTTACTGTCCGTCGCCCAGCCGGATAACGTCAGATCATGGTTCATATCCATTAATCTCGCCTCCTGAAAACGACCTTCTACCGGGATGATCTTCACTTTCACACCCACCTGAGCCATATCTGCCTGAATCAGCTCGGCGGTTTTCAGCGGACTGGGGTTCCAGGCCTGAGAGCTGGTAGGGACCCAAAGTTGTAACGTCAGATTCTCCAGCCCCAGCGCTTTTAGCTGCTCGCGCGATTTTGCCGGGTTGTATTCTGTAATTTTAGCTTCGTTATCATAAGCCCACGAGGCGCGAGGCAAAATAGATGCCGCGGTTTCTGCCGTCCCGTAGTAGATAGACTGCATTAAGCGCTGGTTGTTGATCGCTAGCGCCAGCGCATGCCGCACGGCAGGGTTATTCAACGGCGGTTTATTGGTGTTGAACGCCAGATAGGCAATGTTCATCCCCGGGCGCAGCGTCAAACGCAGGCGAGGGTCATCACGCAATATGCTGAGCTGGCTGGCGGCAGGCCAGGCAAGGACGTCACACTCGCCAGTGAGTAATTTCGATAAGCGTCCGGTTCCACCAGAACCGAGATCCACTACGACCTGCGGCATCAGAGGAGTGCCACGCCAGAATTTTTCATGTCGCTGCAACCGAATATATTGGCCGGCACGATTCTCCGAAAGCTGGTACGGGCCTGTGCCGACGGGTTGTCTGTCGAGCAACTCCTGGCGATCCTGTTTTGCCAGATTAGCGGCATATTCCGCCGACATTACGGAGGCATAGTGTGTGGCAAGGTGCCACATAAAGGAGGCATCCGGTTGCGTTAAGCGGAATTCAACGGTGTTGTTGTCCAGTTTGCGCACGCTTTGGACGTTATCGGCAAACTGCAGGCTGTCGAAGTAGGGGAAACTGCTGCCGTTCACATTGTGCCACGGATGGTGGCGATCAAAGATGCGCTCGAAGGTAAACACCACATCGTCTGCATTCAGTTTGCGGGTGGGGGTGAACCAGGCCGTCTTCTGAAACTGAACGTCACGACGCAGATGGAAGCGGTAGGTTGCGCCGTTATCCAGCACCTCCCAGCTTTCAGCAAGCTCAGGCACCAGCCGATAGGTGTAGGGATCTACATCAAGCAGTCGGTCATACAATTGGGCCGCTAACGTATCGACGATGAGACCGCTGCTCGTTTTTTGTGGGTTGAACGTATTGACTTGCCCGCTGACGCAATAGACAAACCCACTGTCACGGATATCAGCGTGCGGAGCTTGCTCAGGCGCAGCAGCAGCCTGACCACTCAGAAATCCAGCCATCACGATCAGAGATGATAAAACCAGGCGCATAATTTTAATGGATTATATAAAGAGGCTATCTTACTAATACTTAATGACATTTGCCATTACCGTTTGTTTTTGGGAGTAACAGGCTCGATAAGCGCGAGTTCAACACCGCGACATGGTCAAAATTCATACCTGCTATCCACTTTGAATCTACTCTGTTAACTATCTTAGCATTTTCATGGCCCATCTGACTTGCTATAAACGTGGGGGCGTACCTGTCGTTGTTTACTGATTGATATCAGTGTGTGCTCGGAAGATGGAGTATGGCATCGATAACGAAGTGTGGAGCGAGCATTTAGAGTGTCACTATCAATGCTGAACTATAATCATTCAGGAAGTAGTACACGTTATGTGAGTTGTAATAGCTAAAGTATCTATAATTATTTCAATATGTTAATTCCATTTTTTCTTCATGGCATCTTAATCTTCTCACCCATTTATGGTGATGATTTCCATTGGTTATTAAATGCATTTTGGCTTTGATCCTGGTTATGAACGGTTTTCTGTTGCCATTTAACTTCTAATGGAATGAATTGTATGAATAAATTACTGAGCCTTGTTGTTTCACTTGCCCTATTGCCTGGAGCCGTTTTTGCAGCGTCGACTCCAGACTGTGTGAAGGTGAATAAAGCGCAAATCGAAGCGCTATTTGATAAGTGGAACGAGTCATTGAAAACAGGTAACGCGCAGACGGTATCTGAAAATTATCTTAGCGATGCGGTATTGCTGCCTACTGTATCCAATAAAGCGCGTTTAACGGACGCTGAACGTGTTGATTATTTCGAGCATTTTCTTGCGAAAAAGCCGACCGGGAAAATTGACATGCGTACCATTCGCCTGGGGTGCAATAAGGCGATAGACACCGGTACCTACACATTTACCTTCGCGGACAAATCAACGGTTTCAGCCCGCTACACATTCACTTATGCATGGGACGGTAAAGAGTGGAAAATTTCCACACACCACTCTTCAGCGATGCCTGAGGGGTAAAAAGCAGTGCAGGGGGCGGAATATTCACCGCTCCCTGAAGACTAGCCAATAATCGCGATGCCAAGACGTTCCATGAGCAGCGATGCCTGGTAGTTGTCCAACTTAACGCCTTGTAAATCAACGCCCCGAATATCTAAGTCACCCAACTCCGAATTGGTCAGATCGCAATGTGTGAAGTTTGCTGCTCGCCAGTCGAAAGTCGAAAACTCGCCGCCGGAAAGATCTGAACCACTGAACGTCGCGCCCAGTACCTGGGCACCCATCCAACGGTTTTCCCACAGCTCACATTTTTCCAGCACGACTTTCGAAAAATTGGCGTAGCTTAGATTTGTGTTAGTGATATATGCGCTGCAAAACCAGGTGCGAGTAGTGATCATATTCATAAAGCTTGCGCCGCGGAAATCTGCGCCTTGCGCACGACAGTGGCGAATTTCAATGCCAAGCGCACTGGCATTGCGAAAATCCGCCATGGATAAATCACAGCCATTAAAAATGGCATCTTTCAGCATCGCACGACTAAAATTGCACCCTTTCTGGCTTTCACGATCATAGAACTGACAGCCGATAAATTCAGTGCCGCTCAGGTCGGCACCTGAAAAATCACAGTTAAAAAATGTACTATTTTCAATTTTCTCACCGGTGAAGCGGTTTCTGTCAATTTTTTCGCCAACGAGTGCCAGAGCCATATTTGTACCTGTTTTTTTATACAGTAATGGCGTCATGGTAAACCCTGATGAGGTTATGCGTCAAATCCGCCAATATGACATCTGCAAATGTGCGTTAAATCTGGTGTTTTTTCAGCAAAGCGCGAAGCTGATGGTAAGTCAGCCCCAGTAATTCAGCGGCTTTTTTCTGGTTAAATTTTGCCTGCTGTAAGCTGGTTTGTAGAAAGTCTTTCTCTTGCTGCTGCTGGAATTCACGCAGATCCAGCGGTAACCCTACAGACATCGGTTTAGTTTCCGGCGCCTGCGGCTGAGTAGTGTGGCGGAGGAAGGGGTCAATGATTATCTCATCCAGCGGGTAATCACTGGTTCCATGCCGGTAAACGGATCGCTCCACGACGTTTTTCAGTTCACGAATATTGCCCGGCCAACGGTAGTGGAGGAGCGTTTCTCTGGCCTCGGCACTAAAACCCGGAAACAGAGGTAATCCGATCTCGCGGCACATCTGAATGGCAAAATGTTCGGCCATTAACATAATGTCACTTTGACGCTCGCGTAACGGTGGGAGTTGCACCACGTCAAAGGCCAGGCGATCCAGCAGGTCCGCGCGGAAAGTGCCTTCGCTGACCATGCGAGGTAAGTCGGCATTGGTCGCACAAACAAGTCGTACGTTAACTTGCAATGGCTGGCTGCCACCAACGCGCTCCAGCTCGCCATATTCAATAACCCGCAGTAATTTTTCCTGTACCAACATCGGGGCGGTTGCCAGTTCATCGAGAAACAGCGTACCGCCGTCGGCGCGTTCGAAACGTCCGGGATGGCGTTTTTGCGCGCCGGTAAAGGCACCCGCTTCGTGACCAAACAGTTCGGAATCAAGCAAGTTTTCGTTTAGAGCCGCGCAGTTAAGCGAAATAAACGGGCCTTGCCAGCGGGTGGAGAGGTAGTGCAGGCGGTTGGCAATAAGTTCTTTCCCGGTCCCGCGCTCACCTATAACCAGTACAGGTTTATCCAGCGGTGCCAGATGAGAAACCTGCTCCAGCACTTCAATAAAGCTGTTCGCTTCACCCAGAAGATTATCTTTGTATCCAGCCATGATGAAATTCACCATTTGTTAGTGTTATTCACCAATTTACGCTAATTAGCCTGGCAGGTAAAATTATATTATTACAATAAAATCAATTATATAAAAAGTTGGCACGCCAAGTGCATTACGAAAACAGCAGGGCATAGCCCGATATCAGAACAGTAAGTGAGGATTACATTATGGGTATTTTTTCTCGTTTTGCCGACATCGTGAACGCCAACATTAATGCGTTGCTGGAAAAGGCTGAAGATCCGCAGAAACTGGTGCGGTTGATGATCCAGGAAATGGAAGACACGCTGGTTGAGGTACGTTCTAACTCAGCGCGTGCGCTGGCAGAAAAGAAACAATTATCTCGCCGTATCGAACAGGCCAGTGCCCAACAGGCAGAGTGGCAGGAAAAAGCAGAACTTGCGCTGCGTAAAGAGAAAGAAGATTTGGCGCGTTCTGCGTTAATTGAAAAGCAGAAACTGACCGATTTAATTGCCTCTCTGGAGCATGAGGTGACGCTGGTTGACGATACGCTGGCGCGTATGAAAAAAGAGATCGGTGAGCTGGAAAATAAACTCAGTGAAACCCGTGCTCGTCAGCAGGCGTTGATGCTGCGTCATCAGGCAGCGAGTTCTTCGCGTGATGTTCGTCGTCAACTGGACAGCGGTAAACTCGATGAAGCGATGGCGCGCTTTGAATCTTTCGAGCGTCGTATCGATCAGATGGAAGCCGAGGCTGAAAGCCATAACTTCGGTAAACAGAAGTCTCTGGATCAGCAATTTGCTGACCTGAAAGCAGATGATGAAATCAGCGAGCAGCTGGCGCAACTTAAAGCCAAAATGCAGCAAGACAAGCAATAATAACATCTGGCGGCGCCCGAACGCGCCGCCGCTCATCACCTGTAAGGAGTACTCATGAGCGCGCTATTTCTGGCTATCCCGTTAACCATCTTTGTGTTGTTCGTTTTACCGATTTGGCTCTGGCTGCACTACAGCAACCGTTCCAGTCGTGGCGAACTGTCGCAAAGTGAACAGCAACGCCTGGTTGAACTCAACGATGACGCACAGCGGATGCGCGAGCGCATTCAGGCGCTGGAAGACATCCTCGATGCTGAACATCCAAACTGGAGGGACCGCTAATGGGAGGCGTTAACCTGAACAAAAAACTGTGGCGTATTCCGCAGCAGGGCATGGTGAAGGGGGTTTGCGCAGGTATTGCGCATTATCTCGATGTGCCTGTGAAGCTGGTACGGATCCTGGTGGTGTTGTCAGTCTTTTTTGGCCTGGCCTTTTTCACCTTCGTCGCCTACATCGTGCTAACGTTTGTGTTAGACCCGATGCCGGACAATGTGGTTTCCGGCGAGCAGCAGCCATCAAGCGGTGAGCTGTTGGATGCCGTCGATCGCGAGCTGGCGGCAAGTGAAAAGCGTTTACGTGAAATGGAGCGTTATGTGACGTCCGATACTTTTTCCTTACGTAGTCGATTCCGTCAATTGTGAGGACAGAAATGAACAATCGCTGGCAACGTGCCGGGCAAAGGGTTAAGCCGGGCTTTAAAATAGCAGGTAAGCTGGTGCTTCTGACCGCGCTGCGCTACGGCCCGGCGGGTGTAGCAGGGTGGGCGGTGAAGTCCGTCGCCCGACGCCCGCTAAAAATGCTGCTGGCGTTGGTTCTGGAACCGGTGTTGAGTCGGGCTGCGGCAAAATTGTCGAAACGCTATTCAGGTAATCAGCCCTGATATTTGAATCAGCAAAAGCAAGCAACAATTAATCAACATTCCCTCAGTTAATTTGCGGCAGCTTACAAATATAATTTGGGGGCTGTCAGAATTCTTTTGGGTTGTTACCACGGGTATTGAGGGTGAACTAAAAAATCTATTTCGCAGGGCATTAATACCCAGGTTTTATATCAGGAAGTCGGTCAGCAATATTTGTGTTCCTATCGTGATATTCTGTAATCCTTTCTCACCTGCAATCAGATTAAATAATAAATTACAGCTTTGCTCACCTAATTGTTGGGTAGGAACATCAAATGTGGGTAGAAAAATCAACAGGCTAACTGCAGCATGGGTAACCTGAGGAACAATCGTCCGCGCCTGCAGACGGTGATAATGCGGTCGCAATATTTTCTTAAGAACTGGCGTATAGTGTAGAGGTAAATCCAACTATCAGTCAGGAAGATATTATGTTGAAAAAAGGTGTATTAGCGTTGGCTCTGGTCATCGGCATGCCGGTTTACGCAGCCGAACACTGGATCGATGTTCGCGTTCCTGAACAGTACCAACAGCAGCATATTCAGGGGGCCGTCAATATTCCATTAAAAGAAATGAAGGCACGTATTGCAGCTGAAGTTCCTGATAAGAACGACACTGTGAAGCTGTACTGCAACTCTGGGCGTCAATCGGGACAAGCGAAGGATATGTTGACTGAAATGGGCTATACGCAGGTGACGAATGAAGGTGGCATCAACCAGATCTCGCTTCCTAAAGTAGAGAATAAATAAGCCGTACGCAGTTCTTCTGCTCCTGGCGGTAAGAATAATGCCGCCAGGTTCCGCCCAGGTAGTTGATAAGTAAGAATTGACCCCTATCTTTACTTCCTGTTTGTTATAATTTCTTCGGTTCCTTCAGCAAAACGGGATGGCGATGAAGCGACTTAAAAATGAACTCAATTCGCTGGTTAATCGCGGCGTAGACCGGCATTTACGCCTGGCTGTCACCGGACTTAGCCGCAGCGGTAAGACGGCGTTTATCACTGCGATGGTAAACCAGTTACTCAATATTCATGCCGGTGCGCGTCTGCCGTTGCTCAGCTGCGTGCGCGAAGAGCGTTTGCTCGGCGTAAAACGGGTTCCTCAACGCGATTTTGGCATTCCGCGCTTTACCTATGATGAGGGACTGGCGCAACTGTACGGCTCTCCGCCAACCTGGCCGACCCCTACGCGAGGCGTGAGTGAAATACGTCTGGCGCTGCGCTATAAATCCAATGACTCTTTACTGCGCCACTTTAAAGACACCTCCACGCTGTACCTGGAGATCGTCGATTATCCGGGGGAGTGGCTGCTCGATTTACCGATGCTGGCCCAGGATTATCTGAGCTGGTCGCGGCAAATGACCGGATTATTGCAGGGGCAGCGGGGCGAATGGTCGGCAAAATGGCGGCAGTTATGCCAGGGACTGGATCCGTTGGCGCCTGCTGATGAAAACCGTCTGGCGGAAATTGCTGCCGCCTGGACGGAGTATCTGCATCAGTGTAAACAGCAGGGCCTGCATTTTATTCAACCGGGCCGTTTTGTCCTGCCCGGGGATATGGCGGGCGCGCCTGCGCTGCAATTCTTCCCGTGGCCGGATGTCGATGCCTGGGGGGAATCAAAGCTGGCGCAGGCTGACAAACACACCAACGCGGGCATGTTGCGCGAAAGATTCAATTATTACTGCGAAAAGGTCGTCAAAGGGTTTTATAAGAATCACTTCCTGCGCTTTGACCGCCAGATTGTGCTGGTCGATTGCCTGCAGCCGCTCAACAGCGGGCCACAGGCGTTCAACGACATGCGTCTGGCGCTTACCCAGTTGATGCAAAGCTTCCATTACGGGCAGCGTACGCTGTTTCGTCGGCTATTTTCTCCGGTGATCGACAAGCTGCTGTTTGCCGCCACCAAAGCCGACCACGTCACGGTCGATCAGCACGCCAATATGGTGTCGTTATTGCAGCAGCTGATCCAGGACGCATGGCAAAACGCGGCGTTCGAAGGTATCAGCATGGATTGTCTGGGGCTGGCATCGGTGCAGGCAACCACCAGCGGCTTGATCGATGTGAAAGGTGAAAAGATCCCGGCGCTGCGTGGTAATCGTCTGAGCGATGGCGAACCGCTGACCGTTTATCCTGGTGAAGTGCCCGCGCGACTGCCAGGACAGGCGTTCTGGGACCGCCAGGGATTTCAGTTTGAAGCATTTCGCCCGCAGGTTATGGATGTCGATAAACCCTTACCACATATCCGCCTCGATGCCGCGCTGGAGTTTTTAATAGGAGATAAATTGCGATGAGCGAGCCGTTAAAACCGCGTATCGATTTCTCAGGTCCGCTGGACGTGGAACAAAACACGGCGTTTAAAGCGCAGCAAATGTTCAACGAAACGGAGGCGCAGACTTTTTCTCCGGCGAAAGTGGATGAGCCCCTGGAAGACGATGGTCAGGCGGAGGCCGTCATTGATGCGGCCTTACGCCCCAAACGCAGTCTGTGGCGCAAGATGGTGATGGGCGGGCTGGCGCTGTTTGGCGTAAGCGTTGTTGCTCAGGGTGTGCAGTGGACCATGAACGCCTGGCAGACTCAGGACTGGGTCGCGCTGGGAGGATGTGCCGCAGGCGCATTGATTATCGGCGCAGGTGTCGGATCGGTGGCGACCGAGTGGCGCAGATTGTGGCGATTGCGTCAGCGCGCGCACGAACGTGATGAAGCGCGAGACTTGCTCCACAGCCATGGAACCGGAAAAGGTCGTGCATTTTGTGAAAAACTGGCGCAGCAGGCGGGTATCGATCAGTCGCATCCGGCTCTACAGCGTTGGTATGCCTCAATTCATGAAACGCAGAACGATCGCGAAGTGGTCAGCCTGTATGCCCATCTTGTGCAGCCGGTACTGGATGCGCAAGCCCGGCGTGAGATTAGCCGTTCAGCGGCAGAGTCCACGCTGATGATTGCAGTCAGTCCGTTGGCGCTGGTGGATATGGCGTTTATCGCCTGGCGAAATCTGCGGCTGATTAATCGCATTGCATCGCTGTATGGCATTGAACTTGGTTATTACAGCCGTCTGCGCCTGTTCCGCCTGGTGTTGTTGAATATCGCTTTTGCCGGGGCCAGTGAGCTGGTGCGGGAAGTAGGGATGGACTGGATGTCGCAGGATTTAGCCGCCCGCTTATCAACGCGTGCCGCACAGGGCATTGGCGCGGGGTTATTAACGGCGCGTCTGGGCATTAAAGCTATGGAGCTTTGCCGACCGCTGCCGTGGATCGATGATGATAAGCCACGACTGGGCGATTTTCGCCGTCAACTGATTGGTCAGGTGAAAGAGACCTTACAAAAGAACAAATCTCCGCGCGAAAGTTAGCTAAAAAACAGGCGCCGATCGTATAACTTTACGCCCCGGCGCCCAATTTTCCAGCGCGCTGTCAATATTTGTTGACAGAGTTCTTCCTGCGAACCAAATACTGTCTTATCATTTACTACATAATCCCTTGTCCTGATGAAGGTTCCTATGCGTTTGGAAGTCTTTTGTGAAGACCGTCTTGGTCTGACCCGCGAATTGCTCGATTTACTGGTGCTGAGAAGCATTGATTTACGCGGTATCGAGATTGACCCCATCGGGCGGATTTACCTTAATTTTGCGGAGCTGGAGTTCACCAACTTCAGCAGCCTGATGGCTGAAATTCGCCGTATTTCGGGTGTTACGGATGTGCGCACCGTGCCCTGGATGCCTTCTGAACGTGAACATCTGGCGCTAAGTGCGCTGCTTGAAGCGTTGCCAGAGCCGGTCCTTTCTCTTGATATGAAAAGCAAAGTTGAGATGGCGAACCCTGCGAGCTGTCAACTTTTTGCGCACACCCAGGAGCGGATGCGCAACCATACCGCAGCCCAGTTAATCAATGGGTTTAACTTCCAGCGCTGGCTGGAAAGCAATCCGCTGGATTCCCATAGCGAACATGTCGTGATTAACGGGCAGAATTTCCTGATGGAAATTACGCCTGTCCATTTGCAGGGCGAAAATCAGGAGCAGATGCTGACCGGCGCGGTGGTGATGTTGCGCTCCACCATCCGAATGGGACGTCAGCTGCAAAATATGACAACGCAGGATCTCAGCGCGTTTAGCCAGATTATTGCCGTCAGCGCCAAAATGAAACACGTCGTAGAACAAGCGCGCAAGCTGGCGACGCTGAGCGCACCGCTGCTGATTACTGGTAATACCGGCACCGGCAAAGATCTTTTTGCTCATGCCTGTCATCTGGCAAGCCCGCGTGCGTCGAAACCGTATCTGGCGCTGAACTGTGCGTCAATCCCTGAAGATGCGGTTGAAAGCGAGCTGTTTGGCCATGCGCCGGAAGGCAAAAAAGGGTTCTTTGAGCAGGCGAATGGCGGTTCGGTTCTGTTAGATGAAATTGGCGAAATGTCGCCGCGTATGCAGACCAAATTGCTGCGTTTTCTCAATGACGGTACGTTCCGTCGCGTGGGAGAAGATCACGAAGTTCATGTTGATGTCCGTGTGATTTGCGCGACGCAAAAGAACCTTGTGGAGCTGGTGCAGAAAGGACTTTTCCGTGAAGACCTCTATTATCGTCTGAATGTACTGACGTTAAACCTGCCGCCGCTGCGCGATTGCCCACAAGATATTATGCCGCTCACCGAACTGTTCGTGGCGCGTTTTGCCGATGAGCAGGGCGTGCCGCGTCCGAAGCTGTCCGCCGATCTCAGTACGGTGTTAACCCGTTACGGTTGGCCGGGCAACGTGCGTCAGCTTAAAAACGCTATCTACCGGGCGTTGACCCAGCTTGAAGGCTATGAGCTGCGGCCGCAGGATATTTTACTGCCGGATTATGATGCGGCAACGGTTGCGGTCGGAGAAGAGGTGATGGAAGGGTCGCTGGATGAAATTACCAGCCGCTTTGAACGCTCCGTGCTGACGCAGCTGTATATGAATTATCCCAGCACGCGCAAGCTGGCCAAGCGCCTCGGCGTTTCGCATACCGCGATTGCCAATAAATTGCGCGAGTACGGCCTGAGCCAACAGAAAAAAAGCGAAGAGTAATGCCGTAAATGAAAATGCCTCCATCCGGAGGCATTTTTGTATGCAAACGCAGCTTACGCTTTCAGTACGTCCAGCGCCGCTGTGTAGTCTGGTTCGTTGGTGATTTCATTGACCAGTTGGCTGAAGACGACGTTGTCATTTTCATCGATAACAACTACGGCACGTGCGGCCAGACCTTTCAGCGGGCCTTCAGCGATTTCAACACCGTAGTTTTTCAGGAATTCTGCGTTGCGCAGGGTGGACAGCGTGATAACGTTGCTCAGACCTTCCGCGCCGCAAAAACGAGAGTGGGCGAATGGCAGGTCGGCCGAAATACACAGTACGACGGTATTGTCGATTTCTGTCGCCAGTTGGTTAAACTTACGTACCGATGCCGCGCAAACGCCGGTATCGATGCTTGGGAAAATATTCAGCACTTTGCGCTTGCCTGCAAACTGGCCCAGCGTAACGTCAGACAGGTCTTTAGCCACAAGGGTAAAAGCCTGAGCTTTGCTTCCAGCCTGAGGAATGGAGCCGGCAACTGCAACCGGGTTGCCCTGGAAATGAACGGTTTGTGACATGGTTATCTTCCTGTTTACATATAGTTAACGTCGAGGCTAGTTTATGCCATCAACAGTTAACACGGCAAACGCTATTTGCGGATATCCGTTTCAGGGACTGCATTAAGGAAAACAAATGAGAACAGTTAAGGTATATGAGGAAGCCTGGCCGCTGCACACTCCCTTTGTCATCGCCCGCGGGAGCAGGACCGAAGCGCATGTGGTTGTCGTCGAATTGACAGAAAATGGCGTCACAGGTATTGGCGAGTGCACACCGTACCCGCGCTACGGTGAAAGCGATGCCTCTGTTCTGGCGCAAATTATGAGCATTGCACCACAACTGGAAAACGGACTGACGCGTGAAGAGCTGCAAAAGCTGCTGCCAGCAGGGGCTGCGCGAAATGCCGTAGACTGCGCGTTGTGGGATCTAAGTGCGCGTCAACAGCAGAAGTCGCTGGCGGAATTGGTGGGAAGTGAACTGGCGGAAGTGGTGACGACGGCGCAAACCGTGGTGATTGGCTCGCCGGAACAAATGGCCGCGAGCGCGGCTGCGCTGTGGGGAAATGGCGCGAAACTGCTGAAAGTTAAACTGGATGCTCGCTTGATTAGTGAGCGGATGGTTGCCATTCGTGCGGCTGTTCCTGACGCCACGATTATTGTCGACGCCAACGAATCCTGGCGGGCAGAAGGCCTTGCGGCACGCTGTCAGCTGCTGGCTGATTTAGGGGTGGCGATGCTGGAGCAGCCGCTGCCGGCTCAGGATGATGCCGCTCTGGAGAATTTTGTGCATCCGCTGCCCATCTGCGCAGATGAAAGTTGCCACACTCGCAGTAGCCTGAAAGCGCTGCACGGACGCTATGAAATGGTCAATATCAAACTGGACAAAACAGGCGGTCTGACGGAAGCACTGGCGCTGGCAACGGAAGCCCGCGAGCAGGGATTTGCGCTGATGCTGGGCTGCATGCTGTGTACCTCCCGGGCTATCGGTGCGGCGTTACCGCTTACGCCGCAGGTTAACTTTGCCGATCTTGATGGCCCTACCTGGCTTGCCAGCGATGCGGAGCCAGCCCTGCATTTTACGACCGGGCAGCTCCATCTCTAGGGTGCCAGCGCAGCAGATTGGACATGGCCAGCAGGTATTTTTCGCTCGCTTCATCCGATGAAATGGGCGGAAATTCGGCGGTTATGCAGTGTAAATTCAGGTCTGCGCACCAGCTCCCAAAAGAGCCGGGCGTTTCATAACCTACGCTGGTGACCAGAGGCAATTCAAACGACTGTGCCAGCCACGAACCCAGCTCGCTGCTTCTGGGATCTTCAATACAGGCCAGTGGATCATGAAAAGAGACTACCCAGGCGGGATGAATTCGGTGAATAAGCTGACACAACGCCTGGGTTTCTGGTTCTGAACCCGGACTTTCGCCGGTCAACAACACCACATCACGCTCTTCTGCGCTACTGTTCCAGCGATACACCGTTTCGCCCGCTTTCCAGTTTGCGGCGGGAAAGTTACGGTTCAGATCGACGCCGTTCGCATTTGCGCGCAGCCCAAGCTGGCAACCGTCAGGGTTTACGGCCAGCACCACATGGTGGCGACGCAGGGAAGGGTTAAGCGTACGCAATGCGCAGGAAAGGGTAACGACCGAGGAGTTTTCGTCGCCGTGCGTTCCCGCCAGTATCAGACCGCTTTCACGATCGGCTGCCAGTGCAGGAAACCAGATTAGCGGTGCGCCTAACAATGAACGTCCGTAATGTTCGGTTCCAAGTGGGAATGCGCCGCGCTCGGCACGGGGACGGGTAACGGTCATAGTCATCTCTGAATGCTTGGATTGTTACTCGCAGTGTTGTGCAAAATGTATGGATAATCAAATCGTTTTCACACACTTATCTTTTCAGGTGTAATATCACTTTCTTGTCGGAAGTTAATTGCATTTCCTGCTGGCGATACAAATAATTACACATTCACTTAGTAGCCGGAATTGAGGGTATCTTATGCAGCATTCTGTTTCAGTAACCTGTTGTGCGTTGTTGGTTAGCAGCATTTCTTTATCCTGGGCTGCTGATGTTCCCAGCGGAACGGTACTGGCAGAGAAACAAGAACTGGTACGTCATATAAAAGACGAACCGGCGTCGCTTGATCCGGCAAAAGCCGTAGGGCTGCCTGAAATACAGGTTATTCGTGATCTATTTGAAGGGCTGGTCAACCAGAATGAGAAGGGTGAGATCGTGCCTGGCGTCGCTACCCAGTGGAAGAGTAACGATAACCGCATCTGGACGTTTACGCTGCGTGACAATGCGCAATGGGCGGATGGTACGCCGGTAACGGCGCAGGATTTTGTCTATAGCTGGCAGCGTCTGGTTGATCCAAAAACGCTGTCGCCGTTTGCCTGGTTTGCGGCGCTGGCGGGTATTAATAATGCTCAGGCTATTATCGATGGCAAAGCCACGCCTGATAAACTTGGCGTTAGTGCTGTCGATGCACGGACATTGAAAGTTCAACTGGATAAACCGCTGCCCTGGTTTGCCAATCTGACAGCGAGTTTTGCATTCTATCCGGTACAAAAAGCTAACGTTGAGAGCGGCAAAGAGTGGACCAAACCAGGCAATCTTATTGGTAACGGCGCCTATGTGCTCAAAGATCGCGTCGTGAACGAAAAACTGGAAGTGGTACCAAACACACATTATTGGGACAACGCCAAAACGGTGCTGCAAAAAGTCACCTTCCTGCCGATCAACCAGGAATCAGCTGCCACCAAGCGCTATCTTGCTGGTGATATTGATATCACGGAATCCTTCCCGAAAAATATGTATCAGAAACTGTTGAAGGATATCCCGGGTCAGGTTTACACCCCGCCGCAGCTTGGTACTTATTATTATGCTTTCAATACCCAGAAGGGACCGACCGCCGATTCACGCGTGCGGCTGGCACTCAGCATGACTATCGATCGTCGTCTGATGGCGGAGAAGGTATTGGGTACAGGTGAGAAACCGGCATGGCATTTTACGCCGGATGTAACGGCAGGATTTGTGCCGGAACCTTCACCGTTTGAGCAAATGAGTCAGGAAGAATTAAATGCGCAGGCAAAAACGCTGCTGCGTGCGGCGGGCTATGGCCCACAGAAACCGCTTAAACTGACGCTGCTGTACAACACCTCAGAAAATCATCAGAAGATTGCTATCGCAGTGGCTTCTATGTGGAAGAAGAACCTCGGTGTTGACGTCAAACTGCAGAACCAGGAATGGAAAACGTATATCGACAGCCGTAATACCGGTAATTTTGATGTGATCCGCGCCTCATGGGTGGGTGACTACAATGAGCCTTCTACGTTCTTGTCGCTATTAACATCGACCCATACGGGCAATATCTCCCGCTTTAATGATCCGGCTTACGACAAAGTGTTGACCCAGGCAACTCTGGAGAATACAGAGAAAGCGCGCAATGCCGATTATAACGCCGCGGAGAAAATTCTGATGGAACAGGCACCTATTGCACCGATTTATCAGTATACCAACGGGCGTTTAATTAAACCGTGGCTGAAAGGGTATCCGATTACTAACCCTGAAGATGTGGCCTATAGCCGCACAATGTATATCGTTAAGCACTAGTTGAATACACTCTCCTGATAACCTTCGTTAACCTCATCAAAAACCAGAGCTGGCGCGGATTTCAGCGCCAGCACCTCTCGTTAACCTTTGTTAACCGCATCAGGAAACCTCATTTTTTTGACGGTATAAATGACGTATTAAACGAATTACCGTTACGGTAAAATCCAATTTTTACCGTCATAACCCATCACCCATGACGGTATTTCTTGATACTGGATACCGTCAATGCTTACCGACACAAAGCTCAAGAGCTTGAAACCTAAAGATAAAATGTACAAGAAATCAGACCGTGATGGCCTGTACGTTACCGTCAGTACGGCGGGTACGGTTGCGTTTCGTTATGACTATCGCATTAATGGTCGTCGTGAAACGCTCACTATCGGAAGGTATGGGGCAGAGGGCATTAGCCTTGCCGAAGCTAGTAATGGGCAGGGAATCAAAGAGGTGTCATGGGCGGGTACGTCAGACCGGAATTTTAAAAAGGACATAACGGACTATGATGGCGTAGAGTCTCTGGAAAACATCGACAGGATGGAGCTTATGAAGTTTAGCTACATTGCTGACGAAAAGGGTGTAATACGCCGCGGGGTAATAGCGCAACAGGTGGAAGAGATAGATCCAGAATATGTTCACCATAGTGTCAATCCAGTAAATGGTGATGAGGTTCTGACGCTCGATACAAACGCCCTGTTGATGGATGCAATCTGTGCAATTAGCGTACTTAGTAAACGGTTAAAAAATCTGGAGAAATCTTCTCTTGATTCTTAAGAGACATAGTAATAGTATTCAAAACCACGCTGGTTTAGCTCAACGGTAGAGCATCCGCATCGTACGCGGATAGATGATGGTTCAATTCCACTCAGCCAGCACCAGATACAGGCCCTTGCAGAAATGCAGGGGTTTTTTTATTTTAATGAAGGTCAGTATGTAAATTTATCTGAATGACAATTACTAAAAAGAAAAGTGTATACAAGGCCACTGTACGATAAATGGCATAAAATCCTTTGGCTGGATTTTATGCCGTTTATGTATATGCTATCCGGCTAAAAATTAAAGTCTTCTACTTACATCTAACGATGGAATTGTTTTGTTTTTCCATTTAAGAATGGTTGATTTAATCGTTTTATTATCTTCTATGAAATGATAGCAAGCAGAAGCCATAATTAGATTGATGATGGCCAAAACAGTCCAGATAAACCAGATGGGAAGGTTCGCAAGCATATCATTATTTTTTGAAATATAAATCATTATGGGTATTTGCATTAAGTAGAATGAATAGCTTATTTTCCCTAAGTATATAAAAGGTTGGGTAATTTTGTTTATATTGATTGTTGAGCTTGCCAGGTAATATACAATAAAGCATGTTGCGGGAACTGTTACATAGTTTCTGTTCATCCAAGCAGTGTTATTATATGGTGAAACAAAAAGTAGCAATAATATAGCGATAATAAAAAGAGCTAAATTAAACCGAGAAAAGCGGAAGCCTTGAGTGAAAATGCAGCCTGCAGCAACACCAGCAACAAATTCTGGCAAGCGATGGATTGGGCTGACATAATAATATGGGAACATTGCACTACCAGTTAATAAAATAGAAATGGGTATAATCACTGATGATGCTAATAGAGCAATGCATAAAGCAACTATTGGTCGCTTCTTTATTAGAGGAAATATCAAAGGAAAGGTTAGGTAAAAAAACATTTCAGTTGAAATAGACCAAGAACCACCAAAGTGCCACTGATTAAAACTATCTGGGAACCATGACTGAGAGGTGGTTACAAATAATAATACATAAACTATGGAATGAGTGGCTTTGTATTCCAAAAGGAATGGAGCGGTTAATAGCCCCATAGCTAAGTAAGCGGGAAAAATCCTTGCAACTCTGGAACGATAGTATTTTTCTTTGATGCCATTTCTTGATGCCCAAGCTAAGACAAAACCGGACAGAACGAAAAAAAAAGACATTCCTACTGCGCCATTTCCGATTATTGATTGCAGCCATTCAGGAACATCGGCTTTATATCTCAGGTTGCAATGAAATAAAAAAACATAAAAAGCAGTTATAAAACGGAATATGGTTAATCCGTGAAGGTCATCTCTTATGTTCATATGAATACTCAAACTGGATTTTCGCTTATTTTAACACATTACTTAACGGCGATGTATGTCGATCCTTCCTTTCGAACGGCAGGAAGAATCGATAACCAACGGTCATGGTTAACTTTTGAACAGTGCACAAAGGTTGGCAGACTCATCGCCGGATTGTACTTAAGCAATATGACGGTTCAAGATGTTTAATCTGAAACTAGCCACATATCAGCCTCTTCAAACATTTCCTGAACAGTACGGTTTATCTGTTCCTTCTCATGCTTGCTGGCGTCAGTGTTTATCGCCGGCAATGTCATCTTCGGTTTAACCCGAACATCAGCATCGGGGAAAATCCGGTGAACCCTCCTGGTCAACTCGTCCAGAATGATATCTTTTGCACCGAGCAGACCATCAAAATTCCTTTTGTCATAAACGAGTTCCACGAACATGCTTTAACTCCTCTTTACTGTGTTTAATGCCAGCATAAACAGTATTGGTGTGAGTGAGTTTATTATGAAGTTTTATTCACCAACTGAACTGCGCCAGATAGTTGCGCTTCCTTTATTTAGTGATCTTGTTCCATGCGGCTTTCCCTCCCCAGCGCAGGATTACGTTGAACAACGTATTGATCTCAATGAACCATTAGTTCAGCACTCATGTGCAACATACTTCGTGAAGTCATCTGGTGATTCTATGACAGGAGCGGGGATCGGAAATGGCGATTTGCTGGTCGTTGACCGTTCCAGAAAGCCTGCACATGGAGATATTGTTATCGCTGCCATTGTTGGCGAGTTCACGGTTAAACGTCTGCAGTTACATCCAATACTTATGCTTGTTCCTGAAAACAGCTCTTATGCACCCTTTACGATCAACAGCGAAGATACGCTGGATATCTTTGGGGTGGTGACGTTTATTGTGAAAGCGGCAAGCTGATATGTTTGCCCTGGTTGATGTGAACTCGTTTTATGCCAGTTGCGAGACTGCATTCCGGCCAGATCTGAAAGGCAGGCCGGTAGTTGTTCTGTCAAATAACTATGGCTGTGTTATCGCCCGAAACGCTGAAGCCAAAAGAGCTGGTGTGAAAATGGGGGATCCATATTTCAAGCAGAAGGACTTATTCCGTTGATATGGTGTGGTTTGTTTCAGCATCAATTATGAACTGTATGCAGATATGTCCAGCAGAGTAATGTCCACGCTTGAGGCTATGTCTCCCCGCTGCGAAATATATTCAATTGATGAAGCCTTCTGTGACCTGACAGGTGTAAGAAACTGCCGGGTTCTGCAGGAATTTGGGCAGGAATTAAAAGATGCCGTTTATCAAAATACGGGTCTGGCGGTTGGCGTTGGTATTGCCCAGACAAAGACGCTGGCGAAACTGGCGAATCATGCCGCCAAAAAATGGTCGAGAAAAACGGGTGGGGTGGTGGACTTATCTAACCTGGGTCGCCAGCGCAAACTGATGGCTGCACTTCCGGTTGATGAGGTCTGGGGAGTAGGGCGGCGTATAAGCAAAAAGCTGGACGCAATTGGGATTAAAACGGTTCTGGGTCTGGCTGATACTGATATTCGTTTTATCCGGAAGCACTTCAATGTTGTCCTTGAGAGAACGGTGCGCGAGCTGCGCGGCGAACCCTGTCTTGAACTGGAGGAATTTGCCCCCGTAAAGCAGGAAATTGTCTGTTCCAGATCATTCGGGGAACGTATTACGGATTATGACGCTATGCGACAGGCCATCTGCAGTTACGCATCGCGCGCCGCAGAAAAGTTACGTGGAGAACATCAGTATTGCCGCTTCAGATCGACTTTTGTTAAAACGTCACCCTTTGCGTTGAACGAACCGTACTACGGTAACAGCGCGTCGGTGAAGCTGCTCACCCCGACACAGGACAGCCGGGATATCATTGCAGCAGCGACGCGAAGTCTGGACGCTATCTGGAAAGACGGGCACAGATATCAGAAAGCCGGGGTAATGCTGGGGGGACTGCTTCAGTCAGGGCATCGTCCAGTTGAATCTTTTCGATGATAATGCGCCTCGCCGGGGTAGTGAGAAGTTGATGGAAGTTCTGGATCATCTGAATGCGAAGGAAGGAAAGGGGGCGCTTTATTTCGCCGGACAGGGGATCCAGCAACAATGGCAAATGAAGAGGGAGATGCTCTCGCCACGGTATACGACGAGATATTCTGATTTATTAAGCATTAGATAGCGCGTGAGTATTTAAGGTACTCATGAAATTCATACAAAACTACTATTCCAGTAATTGAAATGTGAACGATTATATAATGAAGTGTTTTTAAATTTGCAATCAATATTGTGGGTGAATCGATGAAAACAGAAAAAATATTTTCTTTAAGCTTGGCTTTCATCCCATTATTTTCATTTGCAGATATGAATAGCTGTGTCGGATTAGCCAACACTCTAAAAGAATATAATATATCGAGCCAGTCGTCAGCATTTCTAAATAGTGCATTTGACCAATATTGTGACCAGAGTGGTGCAACAAGATCATCTGGTGGCGGGATTGGGTTGGATATGGTGATAAAAGCCATTCCAATTAAATTTACTGGAAGTTATTCTTCGACAGAAGAAGGCTTTAGAAACTTTTGCAAAAATTACTCGTCTGTAGCAACTGCTGCCGAGAGAAAATTCTCGTACGAAGAGAAAATTGCCACCAAGTCTTTGGAAACAATAGACTCATGCTTGCGGATTGCTGCGACTGGAGCGGTGGTGACGCATGAAATACCAAACGCAAAATCCGTCGTATTCTATTTGCAAAGCGGTTCAGCAACGAAATTAGAGTTAAAAGGATTGTTCCCTACTCCTGATGATGGTGTTTTATGTAAATCACAAGTTGAAGGACAGCTTAAAAATATAACTGAAGAAACGTACACCAAAGTTGAACCAAGCATTAGTATTTCTTGTTCGAGAATTGCTAAGGCACAAAGTTCAGGGGCTAAAACGTATGAAGAGCAAGTAATAACACTGGCCACCAATCTAGGAAACTACACTGTTTTTTTACCACAAGATGAAAGAATGCCAATAGATATGGCTCAAAACATTTCGAACCGAGTGGACAAGCTTGAGGCAAGTAACTTTGAACTTTCCGCAAAAACATTATCTTTAGAAAATGATTCGAATAAAGAAAAAGTTGCGTTGAAGTTTGTGGTAGTTACTAATGCCGAAAACTGTCCTGATGGCTGGACAAGCCAAGGATTGGTAGGCTGGATAATGCACAATCCGGATTATAGTAACAACGTCGGAAAAGGGGGGAGGTTCAATGACGACTGGACATGGACACATCCTCGGTTATGTAAACGTTAACCAACGGCAGATCCAATAGATATAACGGTGGTTATAAATAGTCAATAAGTACGGCACCTTGGTTATTCACATTCCCAACGGCACGCGTTACGGCATGCCATATAAATTTATCAGCCGACACGGAACCGTCGGCCGCAAATTCCGCAGCTTCTTTCCCTCCAACGTCCTGCCTCATCCATTCGCGAGCGGCTCCTGGTGACAGTACCAGTGGCCGCCTGTCGTGAATATCTACCAGTCCTTTGTCGGCAGCAGCCGTCACTATCAGAAATCCTTCTGCTTCATCTCCACGTTCGAATTGTGTGCTGCCGATCGCCGCCATGAATATCGGCTGGCCATCGGCCTGATGAATAAAGTAGGGCTGCTTTTTGTCACCTTCCTTTTTCCATTCGTACCAGCCATCAGCAAAGCAAATGGCACGCCCATGCTGCCAGAGTGGTTTAAACATTCTGCTGGTGGAGGCAGTTTCAGATCGTGCGTTAATTAGCGGTGGTTTATCCCACCATCCGGGGGCATATCCCCAGATAACTGGATCAAGATTGAGTTTCTCGTCATGTTCGCTCAGAAGCAGAACCTTGGTACCGGGCGCAACGTTGAAACGTCCGATCGGTTCAGGGGCATATGGAATGTCTGGTTCGACTTCTTCAGCGAGAAGGGCGAGATAGTCTTGACGTGTCATTGACTGTGAAAAGAGTCCACACATAGAAACCTCCAGTTGGTAGACTGAAAGTATAGAAGGCGTATGAGTTTGATGTTCCGTCTTGCGTTAATGCTCTGCAAATACCCGACGAATCATCAAAATGCTCGCGAGGTGTAGGAGGGACGCGTATTGTGGGTGAGTGGGCAGGAAAACTACTGGTGTAAAATCAAACAATTCATCTGTATACGGTATAATTGACGGTATCGGTTGTCTGCATTCGTAATTTTATCCATTTAGAACAATGAAATACCATGTCCATTTATAATCAAGCACTAACAGAGATAATGGCTGGTGTGATTCTCCCCCAGCCATTTTAAGTTTCCGGCGGCTGATGCTCCCGGCAAATCAGCAACGCATCCTCTTCACTCAATCTCTCTTTCGTCAGATTACAATATCCCTGACCACCCGTTTTTTGGTGGAAGCGACAGCTATGGCAAAGTCCAAAGCCAGGCACATTGTTGGTCCTCTGGATCCCACGTAAAAGTTCAAACAGTAGCTCCTTAAGTACAGTCGCGCGTTCACCCATCGCCGTTTCACCCGCCACCAAAAACGTTGGCGGGAGCAGGGCGTCCAGTAACGTACCGGCTGATTCAGTTAACTGTAAATGTACGCTGCGTTTATCGCGGGCATCCTGCTTACGAACAATCAGTCCTTTGCTTTCTAGCAGCTTCAGCGATTGCGATACGGTGCCTTTGGTGAGGCCAAGGTAGTCCGTTACGCCAAGCGGCGTATTGGAATAACGGTTGCAACGGGCCAGATACATTAACGCGCTGAGTTGTACCGGTTGCAGATCCGCCAGTAAAGGATGCTTGCGAAACCACATCCTTGTCAGGCTGGAAAGCCGGTCAAGTACGTCGAAAAGTGACATGTCGGGCATAACAAATCCTCCTCGGTATATAGTATCGATTAAAAACTATATTGACAAAGGGTAAAAGCAGCGTAGCATGAATTATAGTATCGAATCGATACTATAATTTAAAGGAGATGTATCATGACTAAAGCTCGTTTCTATCATGCAGGTTGCCCGGTTTGTGTTTCCGCAGAACAGACACTTCTGCAGCATTTGTCTGCGGATGTTGAAATCGATGTGGTTCATCTGGGAGAGCAACCTGATCGGGTTGCTGAGGCTGAAGTGGCTGGCGTGAAATCTGTTCCGGCGCTGGTGATTGACGGCAATGTGCTGCATATTAATTTCGGCGCTCCCATTGAAGCGTTGAAATAGCTGGATAGTTCGGGAAGTTGCGTTGGCGATTTCCCGAATTTACAAGACGTTGGGGAAGGTAGCGTGATGAAAACGACCGAAGAGTATCACCCGATAGATTGCGATCTTCATGATTATCTGGAAATCGCCTGCATGTACCACTATTGGTTGCACATTGAACTAACGGATGGCACATGTTTTGATGCTAAAGCGCTGACGACGTGTACCACCGTGGAAAAAGAAGAATTTCTGGTCGTGGGGCAATCTGAAAACCAGCAAAAAATCCGTCTGGATTATCTGTCAGCGATCACCGCGCTGACGCCAGGAGCGACGTTTAGCACAGTAAATTTTCAGCGAGTCTACCGCGGTTAGACGGTATAAATTCGAATGTCGTGCGCCTGGAACGCTGTGGCGTACTCTTTGCTGATGTTGTCCTCTACAACAATCACATCGATATTGCTGCTTTCGGTAACGACATATCGGGCGACGGCTGGGATTTTTTCAGCCGTTAGCGCGACGATAGTTTCATTACATTGTTTAATCACCGCTTTTTTGAACTCACAATCCGCATAATCAAATCCCGTTAAGCCGGATTCAGGCGACATCGCGCAGCCGCCAATAAATCCCTGATCGAATAAAATGTCCTGCACTTGTGCGATGGCGGAAGCTCCCACGCACCCACCTGAAGATCTCTGCACCACGCCACCCAGCATAATGACTTCAAACAGCGGTTTTTTTAGCAAAACGGCGGCAATCTCCGGTGAATTTGTCACCACGGTTAACGCCAGTTCGGCGGGCAGAGCTTCTGCCATCGCCAGATTGGTGCTACCCGTGTCGATAAAAATACAGCTTCCAGATTTGACCAGTCGGGCACATCTCTGCGCGATGTTGCTCTTTTTGGCTACATTAATACTCTTGCGCACGTCGATGTCTTCGGATTCAGGGAGTGTAATGACCGCGCCACCATAGACTTTTTTACACACGCCATCTTTGCTCAATTCATGCAAATCACGACGAATTGTGTGTTCAGAAACACCTAATCGGTTAGCAAGTTCAGAACAAATGACTCTGCCGTTTTCTTGCAGGATCTGAAAGATAAGCGCCTGGCGCTGTTCCGGGAATGCGGCGTAATCGAGCATAGATACTCCAGGTGAAATAAACATCGAGCAATAGAGTGCATGATCGTGCATTATGATTAACGATGTCAACATCCCTTACAGGGGCCGTACTATTCTGGATACAACGGGAAGAGGTTCGCTATGAAGATTGCGCATATGGCGTTATGGACACAGGATCTCGAGCAGCAAGCTCGCTTCTGGGTCTCGTTTTTTGACGGCAAGATCAACGAGAAATACCGCAGTAAAACCAATCCTGGGTTTGAATCTTATTTTGTCAAAATTGGCGAGGAAATTGCGATTGAGTTAATGACCAAACCGGGTCTTATCGGGCAGCAACCTGACAATAATCGTTGCGGATGGGTACACCTCGCCATTTCTGTTGGCGGCAATGAAAATGTTGATGCCATTGCAATGCAAGCGCAGGAACAGGGGATATTAGTCTCAGGTCCGCGCACTACTGGCGATGGTTATTACGAAGCGGTGATAAAAGATCCTGACGGCAATTTAATCGAGATTGTGGCGTAAGTCTTCAATCAATTACCTGCAAATAAAGAGTACCTGCTGCTGATTATTAATGAGTACAGCTCATAAGTTTGTCCTTCTTTTCCTCTCTAATCACCGACACGTCGAGTCTCTATAATTTTACTGTTTTCAGCCCCCGGTGGTGCAATGTTGCCACCATTTGGAGAGTCGAATATGCAATACCAACTGGATGCCAGACAACAGGCAATCATTCCCATTGCGGCATTCACTGCCACAGGACAGATGGAAAAGCTGGACGTCGCGCTCAACGCCGGACTGGATGCAGGACTCACGCTCAGTGAAGTAAAAGAGATCCTGCTACAGCTCTACGCATACTGCGGTTTCCCTCGCAGCCTGAACGGTCTGTCCTGCTTTATGTCGGTGGTGAAAAGTCGAAGCGAGAAAGGGCTTTCAGACGACGAAGGTAGAACGACCACGCCGCCACCTGCAGACTGGAACAGTGTTCAGGCTGGGAGCCTAACTCAGACGCAACTGGTTGGACAGCCTGTAAGCGGTCCGCTGTTTGACTTTGCACCCGCTATTGATGTCTGGCTTAAAGCACATCTGTTTGGCGATATTTTTCAGCGAGATGTACTTGACTGGCAGGACCGTGAATGGGTGACCGTTTCGGCGCTGGCCGTTCTGGGCTGCGTTAACAGCCAGTTGAAAAGCCATTTTGCGATATGCCTTAACATCGGGATCCTCCCTGAGCAACTCAGTGAGTTTATTACGATACTCGAACAGCACTGTGGAGCCGGGATTGGGGAAAATGCCCGTACGGTTCTTGATGAATGTCTGGTATGAACACCGCGGACATTATCCATACTGGAGTCACTATGAACGAACAATTTGATGGTAACAGCGTCTTTCCACGTGGAGAGAAAAATGAAGCGTATGCGAAGTATTTCACTGGCGACAGCTATCTGACCATGCTCTCCATGGAAGGCGTGGTAATTGGCAATGTCGCATTTGAACCGGGTTGTCGTAACTTCTGGCATGTTCATCATGAGGGTGGACAAATATTGCTGGTGACCGGTGGCAGAGGCTGGTATCAGGAGTGGAATAAACCGGCACGTGAGCTGAAAACCGGCGATGTCGTGCACATTCCGGCGGGAATGAAACACTGGCACGGCGCCGCGCGTGATAGTTGGTTTGCCCATATCGCCGTGGAAATCCCGGCCCCTGGCGCGTCGAACGAATGGCTGGAACCGGTTAGCGACGCTGAGTACAACCTGCTGCCCTGAACTATGCTGGTTCTGGTAACACCTAATCCCTGAGGAGATCTCAATGGTCATGAATGTGAAGGGTTATGCTGCTCTGGCGGTGAAAGAAGATTTAGTCCCCCATAATTTTGTTCGTCGCGATCCGCGTGAAGATGATGTGGTTATCGATATTTTATACAGCGGTGTATGCCACTCGGATATTCACAACGCCTACAACGATTGGGGCGGTGCTAAATATCCGATGGTACCAGGGCATGAGATCATTGGCCGCGTGGTGCATGTTGGTAAGTCGGTAACAAAATTCAAAGTGGGCGATCTCGCAGGGGTCGGCTGCATGGTTGATTCGTGTCAACACTGTAGCGCCTGCGAGCAGGGGCTAGAGCAGTATTGCGAAGAAGGTAACACGCTAACGTATAACGATATCGACCGTCATGACGGTCTGCCTACTTTCGGCGGCTATTCTGACAAAATTGTCGTTACCGAAAAGTTTGTGGTGAAGGTCCCTGAAGGGATCGATTTACGCGGTGCGGCGCCGCTGCTTTGCGCCGGGATCACAACATGGTCGCCTCTGCGCCACTGGCAGGTAGGCGAGGGCAGTAAAGTCGCGGTTGTCGGTCTGGGTGGACTCGGGCATATGGCAATCAAACTTGCAAATGCGCTGGGCGCGGAAGTTACGCTGTTTACGCGTTCACCGGGCAAAGAAGCTGATGCCAGACGTTTGGGTGCCAGTCACGTTGTGCTTTCCACTGACAGTGAACAGATGAAAGCGACAGCGAATCAGTTTGATCTGATTATCGATACTGTGCCCTACGTTCATGACCTGAACCCTTATATCCCAACCCTGGCGCTAAGCGGTACGCTGGTGCTGGTCGGTTATCTTGGTGCGTTGGATCCGTTTCTGAATACGGTTCCCCTGATCCTTGGGCGTAGGTCTGTGGCGGGTTCAGTTATCGGCGGCATTGCTGAAACGCAGGAGATGATGGATTTTTGCGGTCAGCATGGTATTACCGCCGATGTCGAAGTGATCGATATTCAGGATATTAATCGTGCCTGGCAGCGGATGTTGAAAAGCGATGTGAAATACCGCTTTGTAATTGATATTTCCTCATTGAAATAAGTACAAAAAAGACGCGGATTTCCGCGTCTTTTCTTTTGTTAGTGTGTCAATGGCGATGCTTCAGGATTATCCATATACAGCGTCTGGCTGGGGAATGCAAAGTCGGCGCCGTTTGCCTGGACTATCGTGATAATCTTTAAATAAACGTCTTGCTGTACCGCGAGCCATTCCTTCCAGACGGTGGTTTTCGTGAAGCAATACACCATGATATTCAACGATGAATCGGCAAATTCATTAAAATAGACCAACAGAGTTTGTTTCTGGTCTATTCCAGGATGGTTTTGCAGCATTTCTCTGACCGACTCGACAACGGCACCGACTTTATCGGCATCCTCATATCGTAACCCGATCACCGTTTTAATTCGCCGGTTGGTCATGCGCCCTGGGTTTTCTACGCTGATGGAGGAGAAAATCGAGTTTGGCACATACAACGGACGATGGTCGAAGGTGTTTATTTTAGTCATTCGCCAGCCAATTTCTGCTACCGTGCCTTCAATATTGCGGTCCGGGGAGCGGATCCAATCGCCTATGCTAAACGGTCTGTCGAAATAGAGCATAATGCCTGAGAAAAAATTGCTCAGAATATCTTTCCCCGCCATACCCACTGCGATACCGCCAATACCGCCAAAGGTTAACAGACCGGATAAGCTCATACCGAAGTGTTCGCCATACAGTAAAATGATGGCAACCACGATGGTAATCTTGATGATACGCGACAGGATCCTCGCGCTGGTGATATCTCTGCCTTTATTAATCTGCGTCTTTTCAAACTGATTAATCACCAGAAAAAGTTTGATGGTCAGGATCAACGCAATCAACGAGGTGCAGATAAAGTCGACCACACTGGGGGAGATAAATTTCAGGCTGTAACTTTCGATAACGTTATTAGCAATGCTGCCAAACGTCCCAATGATAATGGCATAGACAAAAAATTGCGCGGCATGAAATATGAATCCTTTGCAGCGACGCTCTCCGCGATGATACCAGACGCTCATCAGGACCAGCGCGGCACAGCAGCTAAGAATTACCGTCAAATTAAACGCATTATTCATAAACAGTTCAGCGATCATGATTCTTCCTGGCAACTCCGTGTTAGCTAAATATCATCTGACATCCTAATCCCCAGATATTTTACTCAGTTAAGGCGGTCAGATCATTAATCAAAAGGAGAGATAAATAATGCAATCAGCGCTATTTTCAGCGAAATAACGCTGACGTCAACCCTGTATGCGGTTTACGTAGCAGACAGTCAGTTGATGTCATGGTATTGTTAGCGCAAAGTAACAAGGTTTTTCATTTGCAAAAGGACAGTACTATGATCATGGCTAAGCTGAAAACAGCGAAGGGACGGAAGTTTCTGTTGTGCCTGCTTGGGGTGTTTATTATCGCAGCGTCGGTCGTGACGCGAGCGACGATCGGTGGCGTTATTGAACAGTATGACATTCCGCTATCCGACTGGACCGCTTCAATGTACGCCATTCAATCTGCAATGATTTGTGTCTACAGCATGGTGTTTACGATTCTGTTGGCTATCCCGCTTGGTATCTATTTCCTCGGTGGTGAGGAGCAACACTAGGCGTTTAAAATGCCGGATGATATCGCCATCCGGCATTTCATTGTGTGGTTAATCGTCTTCTTCGTCGTCCAGTTCAACTGGCGTTTGATATTCATCCGGCTTGATGACCAGCAGGTCACAGCGTAGATGATCGATAACCTGTTCCGCGGTATTACCAAGAAACGCAGCAGAAATACCGGTACGTCCGACGGTCCCCAATACCACAATACCCGCCTGCAAGTGCTCGGCTAAATCAGGAATGACCTCTTCAGGTAAGCCTTTTTCAACGTGCGTCACTTTCTCATCAATACTGAATTTCTGGCGTAGCGCCTTCATGGCCAGCAGATGCTGTCCACGGATTGCGTCGTTATAAACGCTGGGATCAAATTCAGGCAGTTCAATCGCGATGTTGATTGGTGTGACAGGGTAGGCGCCAACCAGATGCACTTCGGTATGGTTAACCTGTTCTGCAAGCTGTAGCGTCTCTTTAACCAGTTTTTCATTGAGCGCGTTGTGATAAGCCTCTTCACTGGCGAGGTTTACGGCAACCAGTGCTTTACCCCCTTCAGGCCATGGCTGGTCTTTCACCATCCATACCGGACTTGGACATTTACGCAATAAATGCCAGTCGGTTGGCGTAAATATTACGGCTTCGAGGCGGTCGTGTTGGTGCGCCATCTTGAGGACCAGATCATGCCTGGCACTGATGACTTCCTGGATGATGGCTTCAAAGGGTCGGTTATGCCAGACCACTTTAATCTCCAGAGGGATCCCTGCTTCGATGTAGTATTTCGCTTGTTCACGTATCCATGCAGTTCGCTGGCTGATGACCCCCTGACGCATTGCCGTACGCTCATCAGGCGACAGCAGGGTAGTCATCTCATAGGAAAAGTCATAGATCGGCAAAAAGGCTTTAATTTTGCCACCAATCCGTTGATGCAAATAAACAGCTCGCCGTAATGCTGGTTGATCGTCCTGGTTAGGGTCGATGACGACCAGCATATTTTTATACATAGCCATACAGGGTCTCCTTACAACTGTCATCGCAGTTTGTAACTAAAAGAGTAACCCAATAATGTGGTTTGAAACAGGGAATAACCTCCTGCCAGATCAATAAATTGGGGAAATCTCCAGCTTTTATCTACATCCCGCTCAATTTAAACAATTTTTCTCAGTAGATGTGGCACCTGTAGTGCACTGACTCTTCCGCTCGCTTTGGCAGTAATGCGCTGTAAATTTAAAAAAACTCATCAAGCATCAAGTGAAACTGCAATTTTTTCTCGTCGGGTTGAGGAATGCCATATTGTTGAAAAAGCCTGTTTTGCAGTGAATGTGAAAATTCACCGAGGCAGTTCCAGAGAATAGCGAGATCCTGGTATTGATCGGCGATGCCAACTCGTCCCACATCAAGACACCCCACTATTTCATCATTACAAAAAATAATGTTATCCAGTGAAAAGTCACCGTGAGTAACAACAGGAACAGATGAGAAGGGCAAAAGGGTGTGCATCTTTTCCCAGACCTGTTCAATAGACCAGCCATTGCGTTCATCATCAAAATCTTCGGCATCAACAAGATTATTTTTCATCCGGTTTTGTGCCAGTGTGAGACGAAATTGGTGATTGCTGTTAAAGGGGCAGCTATTTACTGGAATGGCATGTAACCGACGCAAAAATGTCGCCAAAGCATCAACAATATCATTACTCATATCAGGGTGCTCTTCTAACATCTGGAAGGCAGTTTTCCCTGGTATTGCCGTGGTGAGTAGCAATGCTACGTCAGGCGTTCGGGAAAAATGCTTAACGTTTGGCAGCGGGATGTAATCTTTCAACCAGATGAGCCTGACCATTTCATCCGTAATATCATTGGCAACGCTACCGTTACCTTGCTTCAGATATAATTCAGGGGCATCCACTTTGTCGTAAAGCCGGTAGATGGCAGCACCAGATTGACCGACATGGTCGCGTGCCCATTTATAGCCATCAAGCTCATGGTCCAGGCTTGAGTTTAATTGCAAACGCGCGCAGGTGCTTTCCCTGTGAATATGATTCATAACATTCCTTTGTCTGAGTATGGATAAACGGCGGGTGCACACATTACAAGTTGATTATTAAAACAGGGAATAACCTCCTGCCAGATCAATAAATCGGGAAAATTTAGCGATTTGACAGAAGGATAACAGAGAGGCTTGCGGAAAGATTACGCAACGTTACGCGTGTGGCCGGCAAGAACTGCCAGCGCGTCGCTGTTCTCAATAGTGATATATTTGCCTTTCACCGCCAGCATGCCGCTTTTCTGGAAACGACCCAACAGGCGGCTGATGGTTTCAACCGTCAGACCGAGGTAGTTACCAATGTCGCCACGGGTCATGGTCAGGCGGAATTCACGAGGCGAGAATCCACGCTGGGCGAAGCGACGAGACAGATTGTAGATAAAGGCCGCCAGGCGCTCTTCAGCGTTTTTCTTCGACAGCAACAGGATCATATCCTGGTCGCCTTTGATTTCGCCACTCATCAGACGCATCATCTGCTGACGCAGGTTCGGCATCTTACCAGACAGGTCATCAAGGGTTTCGAAAGGAATTTCGCATACCATTGAGGTTTCCAACGCCTGAGCAAAGCTCGGGTGATGGCCGCTGCCAATGGCGTCAAAACCTACCAGGTCACCCGCCAGATGGAAACCGGTAATTTGCTCATCGCCTTGTTCGGTAATGGTATAGCTTTTTATCGTTCCGGAGCGGATAGCGTAGAGTGATTTAAGCTCATCACCTGCTTTAAAGAGCGTCTGCCCTTTTTGGATAGGCTTTTTGCGCTCGATGATGTTATCGAGCTGGTCAAGCTCATGCTCGTTAAGTGTGAACGGGATGCAAAGCTGGCTGATGCTGCAATCCTGGCAATGGATAGCACAACCGCCAGACTGAATGCG
>OBXO01000061.1_pt1 | contig 133263 bp, 131 predicted proteins | sample 1501431 | NCBI WGS metagenome assembly OBXO01 (sample SAMEA2580163, study PRJEB22360) | human gut metagenome | biome: human gut; feature: human-associated habitat; material: faeces | place: Denmark | collected 2008/2010
GTCGCAATCACCTCCGCGCCGCGCCCCTGCTAATCCCGCCCCCGCCGCTACCGGCTCGTACTGGAAGACGACATCCTGAAAACCGGCGCGTTTGGCCGCACGTTCAAGAATACCCTGCGCCTGGGTGTTGGCGTCATCGCCACCTAATCCCTGGAAGTTGATGGGCCGACCAATCACGGCCTGAGTGATAGCTTCCGGCAGTTGGCTTTGTGCCTGGTTGCGAATGTGCAGCATCATTGCACAGACCAGATCTTCAAACAGCGCAACCTGCTGCGGCTTCAGACCGCTGGCGCCCAAAAATGATTTTGGCGATTTAACGAAGTACACCTCTTCCGGGTCTTCAATATACTGACCCAGCGATGCCAGACCGAACTGTACGCTGTTGGCGTTAACGTCGATGTCTTCTTCGCGGTTGTAGCGCATCGCACGGCGAAGCAGCGCCTGCGTTTCATCATCCGTAGTTGGGATGTCATGATGGCGATACAGCCACTCGCTAACCGCTTCGCGCGTTGGTGCGCACAGCATTGAGGGTAGCAGCGTGCTGTTATTTTCCATTTTGAGCAGGTGGGGCTGCCCGTCACGCATAACGGCCACTGAACAGTTTGCCGTACCGTAGTCAAAACCAATAAACACCGTAAAAATCCCCATGCCAGTGAAGAAGGGGCGTGACTTTAACGAATAGTTGACGCCCCGACAACTGGAATATGAAAGCAAGGCGTACTGATTGAATACCGTTTATGCTGTAGGTTTGCGTAAAAAGGAAAACTGAATGTTCACGCTGAGCTGGCAACCACCTTATGACTGGCCCTGGATGATGGGATTTCTTGCCGCCCGTGCGGTTGAAGGTGTCGAAACCGTAGAGGAACTGAGCTATGTCAGAAGCCTGTGCGTAGGGGGGCATCGTGGTCTGGTGCGCGTTGTCCCGGATCTGCACGCCAACGTGCTACACGTGACGTTGAGCACAGGGTTACAGCCGGTCGCCTCCGAGTGCCTGGCAAAAATAACGCGCTTGTTCGATCTTGGCTGTTGTCCGCAGCAAATTATCGCCGCGCTGGGTAGCCTCGGTGCGGCGCGTCCGGGACTGCGCCTGCCGGGATGTGTCGATGCGTTTGAGCAAGGGGTGCGGGCGATTTTAGGGCAGTTAGTCAGCGTATTGATGGCCGCGAAACTGACGGCGAAAGTGGCGCACGCTTACGGGGAAGCGCTGGAGGATGCGCCCGAGTATGTGTGTTTTCCCTCGCCGGAAGCGCTTGCCAATGCCGATCCGCTACGCCTGAAAGCGTTAGGAATGCCGCTCAAACGCGCTGAAGCGTTGATTCACCTGGCTCATGCAACCCTTGAAGGAACGCTCGCGACAACAGCCCCTGCCGATATCGAACAAGGCGTTAAGCAGCTACAAACGTTTCCCGGGATAGGGCGCTGGACCGCCAACTATTTCGCGCTACGTGGTTGGCAGGCGAAGGACGTTTTTCTGCCGGATGATTATCTGATTAAACAGCGTTTTCCCGGCATGACACCGGCCCAGATCCGACGGTATGCAGAGCGCTGGAAACCCTGGCGCTCCTATGCGCTGTTACATATTTGGTATACGGATGGCTGGCAACCGTCAGTTGATGGCGAAATTACTGGTATTCAGTAGCAGATCCAGCGGTTGGGCATCGGCAATAATATCGCCATAAATCATATCAACACCGATGCCAGAAAGCGTATCCATGATGAGTGGCAACTGCACCGGACCGGCGATAGTTTTTATGTCCAGACGCTGGGCATGACCCTGGATAATGGACACCCACATTTCGTCGATCAGGTTGCCGGGAGCGCTGGCACTTAGCTCGCTGTCGAGCAACAGGTAATCGACAATGCGATATTTCAGGTTGTCAAAGAGCTCTAAATCGCGACCAACCTGACTTAATACAATTCGACAGCCGTACTGGCGCAGCCGATGCAGGGCGGATATCGCCTGCGTTGGGTTGGTTTTGATGACGCTTGCCGGAATGGTCAGATGCAGCAATCGCGGCGGTAGTGGACTGCGTTGCAAGTGCTCCAGCAGCTCATCGATAAGTTCTGTGTTGAGCAGGCCGACGGCGGAAAGGGGCAGGGCAATACTGAGGCCCTTACTGGCTACTGCTTGGGCAGAGTTCTGGAAGAACTCGCTATATACCCGACGGTCAAGCGCCTTGCTTAATGCGGGATCGACCAGCCCGGCGCGGAAGGCTTGCTCCTCAATGGCTTCACCTTCAGCGGTGCCTAAGCGAAGCGAGAGAAGCCAGAAGCTAAACGTCTCCGGTATACGCGGGGAAGCCACACCTCTGGCGATCATCAGCATTGGGTTGTGCATAATGGTGTGTCTTTGCTCATCCAATGTCAGTTGACTACGCGCGGCATGACCCTGGCTTTGCTGCGGTTCATAAATGCAGACACGTCCACGCCCACTGTTTTTCGCCGCATAGCAGGCGATATCGGCCTGAGACATCACATCGGTCGCGACATGGTTTTTCTCATCAATCAGCGTAATTCCCGCACTGGCACCTATACGGTGTAAGCGGCCTTCCCACATAAAGTGGTAATTATTAATAGCACTGATGACGCGACCTGAGATAAAGCGGGCGCTTTCGATATTACAATCCGGTAGCAACAGACCAAACTCGTCGCCGCCCAGGCGTGCCAGCATATCGCTGGATCGCAACATGCTGAGCATAAGCGCTGAGAGTTCACGCAGCAGGGCATCGCCAGCGGCATGACCCGCGCTGTCGTTCACCGCTTTAAAACGATCCAGGTCGATAAAAACCAGCACATGACGCTGGTGCGTGTCGTGTACCGAATGCAGCAATTGTTTTAGATGGTTTTCGAAGCTGACCCGGTTTGCCAACTGGGTCAGGTCATCATGCGAGGCGCTGTAGCTAAGCTGGCGGAGCATCTTCCGCGACTCTGTGACGTCCTGAATAACCAACACCGAGCCAATGCTGCCGCCGTCGAGGGTGCTGAGGGGCGTGATGCTGTACTGAATGTCATAACTGTTGCCGTTACGACAATGCAGGACCACTTCCTGTTCGATTGCCGTACGCGACATGTCAGCACTGTAGATATTTTCCATCAGCGGACCGTTCTCGCCAAAAGTAATATGTAGTACTGTCAATAGCGGAATGCCGATGGCACTGTCCTGCTGCCAGCCGCTCATTTTCTCAGCAACCGGATTCATAAAGGTCACGTTCATATCGACATCAATACAAATCACCGCTTCGCCGATTGAATCCAGCGTAATGTGAAGGCGCTCTTTTTCCTGAAACAGCGCTTCGTTAAGCTGCTTGACTTCGGTCATATCCATATTGATACCAAGTAAGCGTTCAACTTCACCGTCTTTATTCAGTACCCGGTTGGCCAACGAGCGGATATGGCGTATGCCATCTTTTACCGCGATACGAAACTCAAGCTTAAACGGAGCCCGTGCGGCCAGTGAATCACGAATCACATTTTCGGCGTACTCACGATCTTCGGGTACCACGCACTCATACCAGACTTGCCAACTGGGCTTGATATGCGCAGGAACTTCATAGAGATCGAACATCCGTTTATCCCAACTGATCACGTCAGGCTGGAGTTCCCATTCCCAGATCCCAATCCCCCCGGCTTCATTGGCGAGGGTAATGCGCTCCATCAACCGTTTGTTAATCCACTCGGTATGCTTCAGGTCGTTAATGTCCTCAACCTGCGCGATAAAATAGAGTGGGGTATTGTCGCTATGACGCACCAACGAAACGGCCAGCAACGCCCAGACGACGTCGCCCGAACGGGTGTAATAGCGTTTTTCCATGGAATAGCTATTAATCTCTCCGCGTGCCAGCATGTTCAACTGTTCAATGTCGTTGTTCAAATCTTCCGGCCAGGTTAATTGCTGGAAGGTCAGTGAACGTAACTCCTCCTGGCTATAGCCCAGAAACTGACACAAGGCTTTATTGGCCTGTAACCATTGCCCCTCGGTACCGACTAACGCCATGCCAATCGCGGAATATTCCATGGCGTTGCGAAACCGCGATTCGCTTTCAGAGATGTGCTTGCGTTCGGCTCGAAATGCGTACATCACCATGGTCATCATATTGGCGGGCAACAGGATCATCAAAAACGGTAGCCACGGTATGCTGGTCAATACGGTCAATTTAGGGGTGTAGAGCAGCGAAGGGTCGGCGGCCAGCATCAGCGAAACCATCATTACGGTGCTGAGGAATATTAAAAATGCCTCCATACGCGGCAGACGGACAGCGCTCCACATCAGCAGGACAATAACGCAGGTAAATGGCCACGGAATGTACATCATCGACAGCCAACTGAGCGTTAAGGTCACCAGCAGGGTAATCAGGGTCTCAAGCAGTAAGCGTGGGTTGCGGTGGCGGAGTAAATAATGCGGCTTAAACAACAAACCCAGCGGCACCAGCGCCAGTGCGCCAATGGATTCTGACAGTACCCAAATGAGAAAGGTATTTAACGACGTGTCCTTCGGCAGCAACAACCACATCAAAATGCCGCCCAACAGTGGCGGAACAACCGCGCTACCAAATGCCAGGCGCGCCCAGTCATTCAAATTTTGTAAGGGATTGTACCAGGGCAGCAGTTTACGCAATAACATTGCGCCAACAACAGCCTCAATAATGTTAATGACCGTATAGGAGAAATTAAGCGACTGTCCGGGGAAAAAAAGTAAAGAGGCGCCGATGCTACCGAATGAGCAAGCCAGCGCGATCCCTGGCCACATCTTTCCCGCGTGACGGTAAAAAGCCACCATCATGATAGAGGTTGGAAACCACAGAGGGGCAAGCTGTGCGCCGTAACGTGATAGTTCCAGCGAAAACAACGTAAAGATGAAAGCCACCAGACCTAAACTGGCCAGGCGCAGTAGAGGATGGGGTAAGGTAACTAAAACATGTTGGGATTGTTTACTCATTACCACTCTACCCAAATAGCCGTTGTCGCCCAGCAGAGATGCCGGACGCATCACATTTAATCTGGGATTATGCTAGTACAAACAATTTACAATTTATACGCCAGCTGCTCATAAATTAACACTCCCAAGCTATTAATTCCTAAGGCAGGTGAATAAATATAGCGGCTGTTCTAAATCTGACCATTTTAATTTGCGACAGGGACAGCATTGGTGCAGCCTGGGGTGGCATCGCGCCGCTGAAATCCCTATAATTGCCGCGTTTGGCGTTTCGGCGCCGCCCTTCCTTACATCCAGGTTAATCAGGTCGCTAAATTTATGACTGATCAGTCCCATCAGTGCGTCATTATCGGCATTGCCGGCGCATCGGCTTCCGGCAAGAGCCTTATTGCCAGTACTCTTTATCGCGAATTGCGTGAACAAGTCGGTGACGAACATATTGGCGTTATTCCCGAAGACAGCTATTACAAAGATCAAAGCCATCTGTCGATGGAAGAACGTGTAAAAACCAACTACGACCATCCGAACGCGATGGACCACAGCCTGCTGTTTCAACATCTGCAAACGCTGAAACGCGGCTCTGCCATTGAGCTGCCGGTTTATAGCTATGTTGAGCACACGCGTACGCAAGACACTATTCATATCGAACCGAAGAAAGTCATTATCCTGGAAGGCATTTTGCTGCTGACGGATGCGCGTTTGCGCGATGAGATGAACTTTTCTATTTTTGTTGATACGCCGCTGGATATTTGTCTGATGCGCCGTATTAAGCGCGATGTGAATGAACGTGGTCGTTCAATGGATTCGGTGATGGCGCAATACCAGAAAACCGTCCGTCCAATGTTCCTGCAATTTATTGAGCCTTCAAAGCAATACGCCGACATCATTGTGCCGCGCGGGGGTAAAAACCGCATCGCCATCGATATTCTGAAGGCTAAAATCAGTCAGTTCTTTGAATAAGTTCAGCGAATTGTGTACCGTTCAGTGATAACCTGGTTCACCCTTAACGCACCTGGCATTAAGGGTTTGAAGCACGAAAGGAGAAAGTGCCATGCGTTTATGTGACCGAGATATTGAAGCCTGGTTGGATGAAGGTCGCCTGTCGATCACTCCACGCCCTCCTGTCGAGCGAATCAATGGCGCCACGGTAGATGTGCGTCTTGGCAACAAATTCCGTACGTTCCGCGGTCATACGGCGGCGTATATCGATTTGAGCGGACCGAAAGATGAAGTCAGCGCCGCGCTGGATCGCGTAATGAGTGATGAAATCGTCCTCAAGGACGGCGAGGCATTCTTCTTGCATCCGGGTGAGCTTGCGCTGGCGGTAACGTTCGAATCCGTGACGCTGCCTTCCGATCTCGTCGGTTGGTTAGATGGCCGTTCATCTCTGGCGCGTCTGGGACTGATGGTACACGTCACCGCACACCGTATCGATCCGGGCTGGTCTGGCTGTATCGTACTGGAGTTTTACAACTCCGGAAAATTACCCCTGGCTCTGCGTCCGGGCATGCCGATTGGCGCGTTAAGTTTCGAACCGCTTTCCGGTCCGGCAGCGCGACCATACAACCGTCGTCAGGATGCGAAGTATCGCGACCAGCAGGGCGCCGTTGCCAGCCGGATCGATAAAGACTGAGTGTTTATCAGTCCATTGGGGATAGCATGAGACGATTTCTGACGACGCTGATGATTCTTCTGGTCGTGCTGGTGGCTGGCTTTTCTGCGTTAGTACTGTTGGTGAATCCGAATGATTTCCGCGCGTATATGGTCAAGCAGGTTGCCGCACGTAGTGGGTATCAGCTGCAGTTGGATGGCCCCCTGCGTTGGCACGTATGGCCGCAACTGAGTATCCTCTCAGGGCGAGTGGTGTTAACGGCTGAAGGTGCCAGCGAACCTCTGGTTCGTGCCGACAATATGCGTCTCGACGTCGCGTTGTGGCCGCTGTTGAGCCACCAGCTCAGCGTGAAGCAGGTGATGCTCAAAGGCGCAGTGATTCAACTGACCCCGCAAACTGAGGCGGTGCGCGGTAAAGATGCACCTGTTGCCCCAAAAGACAATATGTTGCCCGATCTGGCGGAAGACAAAGGGTGGTCGTTTGATATCGCCCGTTTGCGCGTTGCCGACAGTGTTCTGGTATTCCAGCATGAAGACGACGAACAAGTTACCGTTCGTGATATTCGTCTGGAGATGGAACAAGATAGCCAGCACCGCGGTACGTTTGATTTTTCAGGGCGTGTGAACCGCGATCAGCGCGATCTCGCGTTATCCTTTAACGGCACGGTCGATGCCTCCGATTATCCGCACAACTTATCTGCGAATATCGAGCAGTTAAGCTGGCAATTGCAGGGGGCCGATTTGCCGCCGCAGGGGATCAACGGTCAGGGACATCTTCAGGCGCAATGGCTGGAAGAGAAAAAACAGCTTTCGTTTAGCCAGATAAATTTGACCGCCAATGACTCTTCGTTCTCCGGGCAAGCGCACGTATCCTTGTTGGAAAAACCGGAATGGGCCGTCGACCTGAAATTTGGTCAGCTCAATCTGGATAACCTGCTCGTACAGCATGACGCAGCGGCGACAGCAAAAGGTGACGTTCAGCAAGGTCAGAGTCAGTCAACGCTGGCGCGCCCCGTCATTGCTTCCCAGGTTGATGCCGTTTCGTATCAGGGACTCAAGGGTTTTTCGGCAGACATCGCTTTGCAGGCTGACAAAGTGCTGTGGCGGAAAATGGCGTTTGAGAATGTTTCGGCAAAAATAGACAACCAGTTCGGCTTACTGAACATTGCGCAGTTGCAGGGAAAAAGTGATGGCGGGCTGATCTCACTGCCCGGCACGCTGGATGCCAGAAAAGGAGAACCGCGAGCGGTCTTTCATCCGCTCCTGGAAGGTGTGGAAATTGGCACGATTCTGAAGGCCTTTGATTACCCCATCGCACTCACCGGCAAGCTGTCGCTGGCGGGAGATTTTTCCGGCTCAGATATTGATGCCCAGGCGTTTCGCCATAGCTGGCAAGGGCAGGCCCATGTCGAAATGAACGATACGCGAATGGAAGGGATGAACTTCCAGCAGATGATTCAACAGGCTGTAGAACGCAGCGGTGGGGATGTTAAATCTCAGCAAAACCTCGATAACGTGACCCGGTTGGATCATTTTGTAACTGATATGACACTGGATAACGGAGAGGTGACGCTGGATAACATGGCAGGCGAGTCCGCGATGTTGGCGCTAACCGGCAAAGGAACGTTAGATCTGGTGAAGCAGAATTGCGACACGCTGTTTAACATTCGCGTGCTGGGCGGTTGGGATGGCGAAAGTAAGTTGATTAGTTTCCTGAAGGCCACCCCGGTTCCTCTCAGGGTCTATGGCCAGTGGCAATCACTGAACTACAGTCTGCAAGTTGATCAGCTTTTGCGTAAGCATCTGCAGGATGAAGCAAAACGTCGTCTGAATGACTGGGCAGATCGCAATAAAGATTCCCGCAACGGCAAAGATGTTAAAAAGTTGCTGGATAAGCTCTGATTCATATTGCCGGATGGTGGCTAATGCCCCATCCGGCTCGTGACTTACACCTCGTAATCCATCTCTTCTTCACTGTGTAGCGGTATCAGCTGGACCTTTTGCACGCGATGATTTTCCACCTGCAGGGTTTTTAGCCGATAGTCGCCAACCTGGACTTCCTCCCCGGTTTTCGGGATGCGCTGCAAATACTCCATTAACAGTCCGGCAATGGTGTGATACTCACGCTTATCGTCTAACGGGATAGGCACGTACTGCACCAGGTCTTCCAGTGGCATATGTCCGTTAGCGGTCCACGAACCATCGGCGTTTTTCTGAATATCATGACGGGCGTCGATTTCCTCTACCTCGTTTGGCAGATTGCCGGCGATGGTTTCCATCACATCACTCAGCGTCACAATCCCTTCGACGGAACCAAATTCATCGGCTACAAACGCGAAATGCGTCCGGGCATTACGGAACTGCTCAAGCGCCGGAAGCAGCGGCAAGGTCTCCGGGAACACCAGCGGCTGGCGAATCAAGACGCGCAGGTCGAGCGGTTCGCCGCGCAGAGACTGTTGCAGTAAATCGATGACATGCACCACGCCCAACAGTTCCTCCTGCTCGTCTTCGCCAGTGACCACCAGACGCGTATGCTGGTTTTTTTCCAGTAAGGCGCGGATTTCTGCTTCGGGCGCATTGAGGTCGATATGTTCAATATCATGGCGCGAGGTCATGATACTGCTGACGGTACGCTGATTGAAGTTCAGCACACGTTCAATCATCCGCCGCTCCTGTGGCGCAAAAATCTGACCTTCATGATGATCCGCCAACATCGCCGCGGTTTCGGCATCCAGTTCGGCATCTTCTTTTTGCCCGCTCAGCAGCCGCATTACCGCCTCGGCGGTGCGCTGGCGCAGAGTATGGTTGGCTGAGAGGAAGCGACGACGGTTAAAGATAGCCAACTGGTTCAATGCTTCGATCATGACCGAGAAGCCGATGGCCGCGTACAGGTAACCTTTCGGGATATGGAAACCAAACCCTTCGGCCACCAGACTGAAACCAATCATCAGCAGGAAGCTCAGACACAGAATAACAATAGTTGGATGGCTGTTAACAAAGCGCGTCAGCGACTTGCTGGCCAGCAACATCAGGCTGATGGCAATAATGACTGCCGCCATCATCACCGCCAGGTGATCGACCATGCCAACAGCGGTAATGACGGAATCCAGAGAGAAGATGGCGTCCAGCACCACGATCTGCGCGACCACACCCCAGAACTTAGCGCCTTTACGCTGGGTGGGGTTATCGCTGTCTTTCCCTTCCAGCCGTTCGTTGAGCTCCATAGTGGCTTTAAACAGCAGGAAGAAACCACCGAACAGCATGATCAGATCGCGGGCGCTGAAGCTGAGATCGCGAATGCTGAACAGCGGCGTGGTCAGCGTTACCAGCCAGGATATTGATGCCAGCAGCAGCAGGCGCATAACCATCGCCAGCAGTAGCCCGGTAATACGCGCCTTATCCCGCTGGGCAGGAGGTAGTTTCTCCGCGAGGATGGCAATAAAAACAAGATTATCAATGCCAAGAACAAGTTCGATCACGATTAACGTGACCAGTCCGGCCCAGATTGACGGATCGGCAATCCATTCCATAGTAAATGCTATACCCATAGTTGTATGACAATTGTCACAATTCGATCATGGGTAAAACTGGCGAAAAATGCAATGGCGAGAAGGGATTTCTCTGTCGGTTATATCAGAACTGATGCAGGATAATAGCCTTAATGTAACTACAGGAAATGATTTTATTAATCTAAATATATTTAGGAAATATCGCAGGTGGAATATTTCTATATCAATATTGTCAATATCAATAAAATCCTAAAAATATATAAAGCCGACGCTTAATATTAATCTTAAAAGCCAGGTATCGGCGGTTTGTTATCTTGCCTGATATTCGCATAGCTGCAACAATTCTTGCGGTAATAATCAAAAGATAAATATTTCCTCATCAATCAGTGGCGCCATTCCCGATGCGTTAACGCTGTAAATGTGATGAAAATAAAGGAGAAGATAAAAATTTAAATTAATCAGTGCATTGGTAGCTAGTGAAGCCAGGGGCGGTAGCGTGTCTGGTCGCCTGAAACAAGCCTAAATTATTCTGTCAAGAGACCGCAGATGAATTCATTTTTTTTAGGACTGATGCCAGTTAAATTCCATTTCAATTAACGGCAAGGTAAATACGTACAGGCGAAGTCGCTATTTAGATTGCATGTGATAAATACTCTGCCAAAGTGATAAATAATCAATGATGAAATCCAAACTTAAATTGATGCCAGTATTGGTATCGGTGATCTTGATAAACGGTTGTACCGTGCTTCCGGGCAGCAATATGTCTACGATGGGCAAAGATGTGATTAAACAGCAGGACGCTGATTTTGATATCGATCGCATGGTGAATGTTTATCCACTCACGCCACGGCTGGTCGAACAATTACGTCCTCGACCAAATGTTGCCCAGCCAAATATGTCGCTGGACCAGGAGATTTCCGGATATCAGTACCGGGTCGGCCCGGGGGATGTCCTGAATGTGACCGTCTGGGACCATCCTGAACTCACCACGCCAGCCGGGCAGTACCGTAGCTCAAGCGATACCGGCAACTGGGTGCAGCCTGATGGCACCATGTTTTACCCCTACATCGGCAAAGTCAGCGTGGTGGGAAAAACGTTGGCAGAGATTCGTAGTGATATTACCGGGCGCTTAGCGAAGTACATTGCTGACCCGCAGGTGGACGTTAATATCGCCGCTTTCCGCTCGCAGAAGGCCTATGTCTCCGGGCAGGTGAACAAATCCGGCCAGCAGGCCATCACCAACGTGCCGCTTACCGTTCTCGATGCCATTAACGCCGCTGGCGGTCTCACCGAGGCAGCAGACTGGCGCAACGTTGTGCTGACTCATAAAGGGCAGGAGCAACGTATTTCACTGCAAGCGCTGATGCAAAATGGCGACCTGAGCCAGAACCGCCTGCTTTATCCTGGCGACATTCTGTTTGTTCCGCGTAATGACGATCTGAAAGTCTTCGTAATGGGGGAAGTGAAAAAACAGAGCACCCTCAAAATGGACTTCAGCGGCATGACGCTCACCGAAGCGCTGGGCAATGCCGAAGGTATCGACCTGACCACCTCCAACGCCAGCGGCATTTTCGTTATTCGACCATTGAAAGGCGAGGGCGGGAACAACGGCAAGATCGCCAATATCTATCAGCTTGATATGTCCGATGCGACGTCGCTGGTGATGGCAACATCATTCCGACTCCAGCCATACGATGTGGTGTACGTCACTACCGCGCCGGTTGCTCGCTGGAACCGTTTGATCAATCAGTTGCTGCCGACTATTAGCGGTGTTCGCTATATGACGGACACGGCCAGCGACCTTCACAACTGGTAATCATCATGTTTAACAAAATCTTAGTTGTCTGTGTGGGGAACATTTGTCGTTCCCCGACGGCAGAGCGTTTATTAAGGCAATTTCATCCGGCGTTAACGGTCTCTTCAGCCGGTCTTGGGGCGCTGGTGGGGAAAGGCGCGGATCCGTGTGCTATTAGCGTAGCGCAGGCGCACAACCTGTCACTGGATAATCATTGTGCCCGGCAGATCTCGGGACGAATGTGCCGGGAGTATGACCTGATCCTGACCATGGAGAAGCGCCATATCTCTGCCCTGTGTGAAATGGTGCCGGAGATGCGCGGCAAAGTGATGCTTTTTGGGCACTGGGACAGCGAGCGCGAAATTCCCGATCCGTATCGTAAAAGCCGTGATGCGTTTGACGCGGTGTACGCATTACTTGAACGGTCTGCCCGCCAATGGGCTCAGGCACTGAACGCAGAGCAGGGAAAACAATGACAGAAAAAGTTAAACAGTCTGCTGCGCCGGTAACGGGCAATGATGAAATCGATATTGGTCGTCTGGTCGCAACGGTAGTGGAAGCCCGCTGGTGGGTTCTTGGCATTACCGCGGGCTTTGCATTGTGTGCCGCGGTCTACACGCTGTTCGCCACACCTATCTACAGTGCGGACGCGCTGGTGCAAATTGAGCAAAATACCGGAAATTCACTGGTGCAGGATATTGGCTCGGCGTTGTCGAATAAACCGCCGGCCTCGGAAGCGGAAATTCAGCTCATTCAGTCGCGACTGGTATTAGGGAAAACGGTAGACGATCTTAACCTCGATATCGCCGTTACCAAAGATACATTCCCTATTTTTGGCGCGGGCTGGGACCGGCTGATGGGCCGCCAGAACGAAACGGTTAATGTGACCACCTTCACGCTGCCAAAGGCAATGAATGAACAGACCTTCACGCTCAATGTGCTGAATGACAAAAGCTATCAACTGGTGAGTGACGGGGGTTTTAGTGCCCGGGGGCAAGTCGGCAAGGTGTTGGAACACGATGGCGTGACGATGCTGGTTGAGGCGATTCATGCCAGCCCGGAGAGCCAATTTACCGTCAGCAAATTCTCCACGCTGGGCATGATAAACACCCTGCAAAATAATCTGATGGTGGCGGAAACAGGCAAAGACACCGGCGTATTGAGCCTGACCTTTACCGGTGAAGACCGCGAGCAAATCCGCCAGATCCTCGACAGTATTACCCGCAACTATCTGCAACAAAACGTGGAACGTAAATCTGAAGAGGCCGCCAAAAGTCTGGCGTTTCTGGCAAAGCAACTGCCTGAGGTACGTAACCGGCTTGACGTTGCTGAAAACAAGCTGAACGCCTTTCGTCAGGATAAAGACTCCGTGGATTTGCCGCTGGAAGCCAAAGCGGTGCTGGATTCGATGGTGAATATCGATGCGCAGCTGAATGAACTGACCTTCAAAGAAGCGGAGATTTCCAAGCTGTTCACCAAAGCGCATCCGGCGTACCGCACGCTGCTGGAAAAACGCCAGGCGCTGGAAGATGAGAAAAGTAAGCTGAACGGGCGCGTAACGGCGATGCCGAAAACGCAGCAGGAAATTGTTCGTCTGACGCGTGATGTGGAGTCCGGTCAGCAGGTCTATATGCAGTTGCTGAACAAGCAACAGGAACTGAAGATTACCGAGGCCAGTACGGTTGGCGATGTGCGCATTGTCGATCCCGCGATTGCCCAGCCTGGCGTGCTGAAGCCGAAAACGGCGCTGATTATTCTCGGCAGTATCATTCTCGGTTTGATGCTTTCGGTGGTGGGCGTACTGCTGCGTTCTCTGTTTAATCGCGGTATTGAAAGCCCCCAGGCGCTGGAAGAGCATGGTATCAGCGTGTATGCCAGTATTCCGCTATCTGAATGGCAAAAAGCGCGTGATAACGTTCAGACCATTAAAGGTGTGAAACGCTACAAGCAAAGCCAGCTGTTGGCCGTGGGGAATCCAACGGATCTCGCCATAGAAGCGGTCCGCAGCCTGCGTACCAGTCTGCACTTTGCCATGATGCAGGCGCGTAACAACGTATTGATGCTGACCGGCGTCAGCCCATCGATTGGTAAAACGTTTGTCTGCGCCAACCTGGCGGCAGTCATCAGCCAGACCAACAAACGCGTGCTGTTGATCGACTGCGATATGCGCAAAGGCTATACCCACGAACTGCTGGGGACCAATAACGTCAACGGCCTGTCTGAGATCCTGATTGGCAAGGGGGATATCTCATCCAGCGCCAAACCGACATCGATTCCGCATTTTGATCTGATCCCTCGCGGTCAAATCCCTCCCAATCCTTCCGAGCTGCTGATGAGCGAACGTTTCGGAGAACTGATTGCCTGGGCCAGCTCGCACTATGACTTGGTGTTGATTGACACCCCACCAATTCTGGCGGTGACCGATGCAGCCATCGTGGGCCGTCATGTCGGCACCACGCTGATGGTCGCGCGTTATGCGGTCAACACGCTGAAAGAGGTGGAAACCAGCCTGAGTCGCTTCGAGCAAAACGGCATTCAGGTGAAAGGGGTGATCCTCAACTCGATCTTCCGCCGTGCTAGCGGGTATCAGGATTACGGCTACTACGAATACGAATATACGTCGGATGCGAAATAAATCACCAACCCTGCCGGATGCGGCGAAAACGCCTTATCCGGCCTACAAAAGCGTATCTATCCGGAAACGAAAATGACGACAGAAAACCCGCTAATTTCAATTTATATGCCAACCTGGAACCGCCAGCAGCTGGCCATTCGGGCGATTAAATCGGTGTTGCGCCAGGACTATCCTCACTGGGAGATGATCATTGTGGATGATTGCTCTTCCTCATATGAGCAGTTGCAGCAGTTTGTTGAGGAACTCAACGATCCGCGCGTGTCGTATACGCATAATTCCACCAACTCCGGGGCCTGCGCGGTGCGTAATCAGGCCATTATGCAGGCCAACGGGCAATACATTACGGGGATTGATGATGATGATGAATGGACGCCGAACCGCCTGAGCGTGTTCCTGCAGTATCGGCATCAACTGGTCACACGGGCGTTTCTGTATGCCAATGACTATGTCTGTGAGGGCGAAGTGTATTCGCAGCCGACCAGTCTGCCGCTCTATCCGAAGTCCGTTTATTCACGCCGCAGGTTTTATAAGCGCAACATCATCGGTAATCAGGTATTTACCTGGGCATGGCGGTTTAAAGCATGCCTGTTCGATACCACGCTGAAAGCGGCGCAGGATTACGACATCTTCCTGCGCATGGTGGTGGCGTATGGCAAACCGTGGAAGGTCAAAGAGGCGACGCAGATCCTGCATGTGAATCACGGCGAGATGCGTATTACCTCATCGCCGAATAAATTCTCCGGCTACTTTCAGTTTTACCGCAAGCACAAAGGCAAATTTGACCGGGCCAGCAAGAAATATCAGCTGTTTACCCTCTATCAGATCCGCAACAAACGGATGAACTGGCGCACGCTGCTGACGCTGCTTTCTGTTCGTAACAGTAAGCGTCTGGCCGACGGACTGCGAGGACGCTAATTATGCTGGAAGATTTACGCGCGAACGGCTGGAGTCTGCGCCCCTGCTGCATGGTGGCGGCCTATCGGATTGCCCATTTTTGCTCCGTCTGGCGTAAAAAAAACATCATAAACAACCTGTGGGCTGCCCCGGTGCTGGTGATGTATCGCCTTATCACTGAATGCCTGTTTGGCTATGAAATTCAGGCCGCAGCATCTATCGGCCGCCGTTTCACCATCCATCATGGCTATGGGGTGGTTATCAATAAAAACGTGGTGGCGGGAGATGATTTTACCCTACGCCACGGCGTCACCATCGGCAATCTTGGTGCCAACGATCCCTCCTGTCCGGTCATCGGTAACGGCGTTGAGTTGGGGGCCAATGTCACTCTGCTCGGCGACGTTGCTATTGGCGATAACGTGACGATTGGCGCCGGGAGCGTTGTGGTGGATAGCGTCCCGGACAATACGCTGGTCGTGGGCGAGAAGGCACGGGTGAAGGTAATAAAATGAAGATATTACAGTTTAATGTGCGACTCGCAGAAGGTGGGGCGGCAGGTGTGGCGTTAGATTTGCATCTTCGCGCGCTGGAAAAAGGGCTGTCGTCACGGTTTGTCTATGGCTATGGCAAAGGCGGTAAAAAAAGCGCCAGTCATGCAAAATACCCACAGGTTATCAAATATACGCCGCGCCTGACGTCGGCGGCTAACATTGCGCTGTTTCGTTTTGCAAATCGCGACATGTTCGGCAATCTCAACAAGTTATACCGTGAAGTTACCCGTACCTGCGGCCCGCTGGTACTGCATTTTCATGTGTTGCACAGCTACTGGTTGAACCTAGAAGAGGTGGTGACCTTTTGCCAAAAAGTGAAGGCGCATAAACCGGATATCACCTTCGTCTGGACGCTGCACGATCACTGGAGCGTGACCGGGCGCTGTGCCTTTACCGATGGCTGCGAAGGCTGGAAAACGGGCTGCCAGAAATGCCCAACGCTCAGCAACTATCCGCCGGTAAAAATCGATAAAGCCCATCAGCAGTTGCCCGGTAAGCGGCAGATGTTTCGCGCCATGCTGGCGCTGGGCTGCCAGTTTATCTCACCCAGTCAGCATGTGGCCGACGCATTCAACAGCCTGTATGGCGTGGGACGCTGCCGCGTTATCAATAATGGCATTGATGTGGCAACCGAAGCCATTCTTGCCGAACTACCCGCGATGCCTGCGGAGAGCGGTCGGCCGAAAATTGCCGTGGTGGCTCATGACCTGCGCTATGACGGCAAAACCAGTCAACAACTGGTGCGAGCGATTACCGCGCTTGAGGACAAAATTGAGCTGCATACCTTCGGCAAATTTTCGCCATTTGCGGGAGATAACGTCATCAACCACGGTTTTGAGAGCGATAAGCGCGCGTTGATGAGTGCGCTTAATCGGATGGATGGACTGGTGTTCAGCTCCCGTGTCGATAACTACCCGCTGATTCTGTGCGAAGCGCTTTCCATCGGCGTACCGGTAATTGCCACGCACAGCGATGCCGCGCAGGAAGTGCTGGCTAAATCAGGCGGTAAAACGTTCAGCGAAGCGGACGTATTGCAGCTGGTGCAGCTGAAAAAATCAGACATTGCGCAGGCGGTATTTGACACGTCCCTTACCGCGTTCAGTCAACGCAGTCGGGTGGCATACAGTGGGCAACAGATGCTGGAGGAATATGTCTCATTCTATCAGAATCTGTAGCTATCTGGTGCTACCGCTGCTTTATCTGCTGGTTAACGTCAAACTTGCCCAGCTTGGCGAGAGCTTCCCGATAACCATCGTCACGTTCTTGCCCGTTCTGCTGTTGCTGTTTGTCGAGCGCATCAATATCAAAAAATTAATGATTGCGCTGGGCGTAGGGGGCGGGCTGACGGCGTTTAACTACCTGTTCGGCCAATCACTGGATGCAAGCAAGTACGTAACGTCAGCGATGCTGTTTGTTTATACCGTGGTGATTATTGGCATGGTGTGGAGTATTCGCTTTAAAACCATTTCACCGCATAACTACATTAAGATTTTGCGTTTTTTCTGGCTGGTGGTGGGGCTGGTGGTGGGGTTAGCTGCGGTTGAAATGGCACAGATAATTCTCAGCGGCGGCAGCAGTTTAATGGAAGTTATTTCGAAATATCTTATTTACAGTAACAGCTATGTTCTGAACTTTATTAAGTTTGGTGGGAAACGTACCACTGCGCTCTATTTCGAACCGGCATTCTTCGCTCTGGCGTTAATCTCAATTTGGCTCAGCATCAAACAGTTTGGTATCAAAACACCTAAGTCCGATGCTATGATTCTGGCAGGGATAATATTATCAGGATCTTTTTCAGGGGTAATGACGTTTATTTTGTTTTATCTCCTGGAGTGGGCGTTCCAGTACCTGAATAAGGATGCGATAAAAAAGAAGCTACCGCTGGCGATAATCTCATTAAGCGTGTTTTTAGTTGGGGTGATATTTGCTTTTCCGTACATCGCAACGCGGCTTGGTGATTTAGGAACTGAAGGTTCGTCATCGTATTATCGTATCGTAGGACCATTGGTGATGGTCGGTTATTCATTACTGAATGTTGATGGCGTAGTGAGATTTGGCTCACTTTATGAATACGTTGCGTCATTCGGAATTTTTAACGGTGCAGATGTCGGTAAAACAATAGACAATGGTTTGTATCTGCTGATTATTTATTTTTCATGGTTCGCGGTGATATTAGCCCTATGGTACATGGGGAAGGTCATGAAAATGATGATCAATGCGTTTGGCGATAATCAGAATTATCGGGTGCAGCTTTATCTTTTTACACCGTTGTCCCTGTTTTTTACAGGTTCAGTATTTAGTCCGGAATACGCATTTTTAATTGTGTGTCCGTTTATATTGCGCAAGGCGCTGAATATCGCGAGGTAACTCACATGCTGCTCAGTATCATTACCGTCGCCTTTCGCAATCTGGAAGGGATCGTCAAAACTCACGCATCGCTGGCACATCTGGCGCAAGCGGGTGATATCAGTTTTGAGTGGATTGTTGTTGATGGCGGCTCCTCGGATGGTACGTCGGCGTTTCTTGAAGGGCTCAGTGGGGAACACCGGTTACGGTTTGTCAGCGAGCCGGATAACGGCATCTATGATGCGATGAACAAAGGCATCGCGATGGCGCGCGGGCGGTTTGCACTGTTCCTCAACTCCGGGGATATTCTGCATGCGGATGCGGCACATTTTATCCGCCAGCTAAAAATGCAGAGCGACCAAACCATGGTCATTGGCGATGCGTTGCTGGATTTCGGCAATGGCAACAAAATTAAGCGCCGGGCAAAACCAGGTTGGTATATTTATCACAGCCTGCCCGCCAGTCATCAGGCGATATTCTTTCCGCTCTCAGGGCTGAATGTCTGGCATTATGATTTGCAATATAAAATATCGTCTGATTACGCGTTGGCAGCCCAATTATACAAGTCCGGTTACGCTTTTAAAAAGCTGAGCGGGTTGGTATCGGAGTTTTCTATGGGCGGAGTGTCAACGACGAATAATCTGGAATTGTGTCGGGATGCCAAAAAAGTACAGCGCCAGATATTACACATGCCAGGTTTTTGGACCGGTTTGTCAGAATATTTACGTCTGCGCACAACCGGTAAAACAAAAACCTTATATGGCAAAACGTAAGGGCATATTATGCAGGACTTAAGCGGATTTAAAGTGCCTGGAGGTTTTCGCGGTGGTGGTGCTATTAAAGTGCAATTATGGTGGGCGGTGCAAGCAACATTATTCCGCTGGTCACCACAGGTCATGTATCGCTGGCGTGCATTTTTATTACGAATGTTTGGCGCAAAAATAGGAAAAAACGTAGTCATTCGGCCTTCAGTAAAAATTACTTATCCGTGGAAATTAACCCTGGGAGATTATGCCTGGGTGGGTGACGACGCGGTTTTATATACGTTAGGTGATATTACGATTGGCGCCCATGCGGTTATTTCGCAAAAAAGTTATTTATGCACCGGGAGTCATGATTATGCCAGTCAACATTTTGATATTAACGCCACGCCGATTGTGGTTGGCGCTAAATGCTGGCTGGCGACAGATGTCTTTGTCGCGCCTGGCGTGACGATTGGCGATGGCACCGTCGTTGGAGCACGAAGCAGCGTATTTAAATCGCTGCCAGCAAATGTCATTTGTCGGGGAAATCCCGCAGTAGTCACGCGCGAACGCGTCGAGAAAGTTACTCCCTGAGGGGATCACTGAAGAGGTTATAACATGTCAAAAGTCGCTCTCATTACTGGCGTAACCGGGCAGGATGGTTCTTACCTGGCAGAACTCCTGCTGGAAAAAGGGTACGAAGTACACGGTATTAAGCGTCGCGCTTCATCATTCAACACCGAACGTGTGGACCACATCTACCAGGATCCGCATTCAGGCAATCCCAAATTCCATCTGCACTATGGTGATTTGACGGATTCATCCAACCTGACCCGTATTTTAAAAGAGGTCCAACCGGATGAGGTCTATAACCTGGGCGCCATGAGTCACGTCGCGGTGTCGTTTGATTCACCGGAATACACCGCAGATGTTGATGCGATCGGCACCTTGCGTTTGCTGGAGGCGATCCGCTTCCTTGGTCTGGAAAAAAAGACCCGTTTTTATCAGGCGTCCACCTCTGAGCTGTACGGTCTGGTACAGGAAATCCCACAGAAAGAGAGCACGCCGTTCTATCCGCGTTCACCGTATGCCGTTGCCAAGCTGTACGCCTACTGGATCACCGTCAACTATCGCGAGTCTTACGGGATGTATGCCTGTAACGGCATTCTGTTCAACCACGAATCTCCGCGCCGCGGCGAAACCTTTGTCACTCGCAAAATTACCCGGGCGATCGCCAACATCGCTCAGGGGCTGGAGTCTTGCCTGTACCTGGGCAACATGGATTCACTGCGCGACTGGGGGCATGCCAAAGATTACGTCAGGATGCAGTGGATGATGCTGCAGCAGGATAAGCCGGAAGATTTCGTGATTGCCACCGGCGTGCAGTATTCCGTGCGCCAGTTCGTGGAAATGGCGGCCGCTCAGTTGGGGATTAAATTGCGCTTTGAAGGCGAGGGCGTGAATGAGAAAGGCATCGTGGTTTCTGTGACCGGACACGATGCGCCGGGGGTGAAACCCGGGGATGTCATGATTGCCGTTGACCCGCGCTACTTCCGTCCGGCTGAGGTGGAAACGCTGCTGGGCGATCCGGCCAAAGCACATGAAAAACTGGGCTGGAAACCGGAAATCACGCTGCGCCAGATGATCTCGGAAATGGTTGCCAACGATCTTGATGCGGCGAAGAAACATTCCCTGCTCAAGTCGCACGGTTACGAGGTCGCTATCGCGCTGGAGTACTGAGGATGAAGACACAACGTATTTTTGTGGCGGGCCATCGCGGGATGGTGGGGGCCGCCATCGTCAGACAACTGGCGCAGCGAGATAACGTAGAACTGGTGCTGCGTACTCGCGACCAGCTTAATCTGCTGGACGCCGGTGCGGTGCAGGCGTTCTTTGCCGCTGAACGTATTGACCAGGTTTATCTGGCGGCGGCAAAAGTGGGGGGGATTGTGGCGAACAATACTTATCCTGCTGATTTTATTTATGAAAATATGATGATTGAGAGCAACATTATTCATGCAGCGCATCTGCATAACGTGAATAAACTGTTGTTCCTCGGGTCATCCTGTATTTATCCCAAGCAAGCTACCCAGCCAATCGCCGAAAGTGAACTGTTGCAGGGGACACTTGAACCGACCAATGAGCCGTATGCGATTGCCAAAATTGCCGGTATCAAGCTGTGCGAATCGTATAACCGACAGTATGGCCGTGATTATCGCTCGGTGATGCCGACCAATCTGTACGGACCGCATGACAACTTTCATCCGAGTAATTCGCATGTGATCCCGGCGCTGCTGCGCCGCTTTCATGAGGCTCGCGAGCAAAATACGCCGGATGTGGTGGTGTGGGGAAGCGGGACGCCAATGCGTGAATTTCTGCATGTCGACGATATGGCGGCGGCCAGTATCCACGTGATGGATCTGGCTCAGGAAGTGTTGCAGGAATATACCCAACCAATGCTGTCGCATATCAACGTGGGCACTGGCGTGGACTGCACCATCCGTGAACTGGCCCAGACTATCGCGCAGGTCGTGGGTTACAAGGGGCGCGTGGTGTTTGACGCCAGCAAACCGGACGGCACGCCGCGCAAATTGCTCGATGTTACGCGTCTGCATCAGTTGGGCTGGTATCACGAGATATCTCTGGAAGCGGGGCTTGCCAGTACATATCAGTGGTTCCTTGAAAACCAGCACCGTTACCGGGGGTAAGCATGTTTTTACGTCATGAGGATTTTGCCACCGTTGTACGTTCAACTCCGCTGATTTCCATCGATTTGATCGTGGAAAACGCCCAGGGCGAATTTTTGCTTGGCAAGCGCCTCAATCGTCCAGCGCAGGGGTACTGGTTCGTGCCCGGCGGTCGGGTGCAAAAAGATGAACCGCTGCGCGCGGCTTTTGAGCGGCTTACTGACGCTGAGCTGGGGTTACGTTTACCGCTGTCCGCTGCAGAGTTTTACGGGGTCTGGCAGCACTTCTATGACGACAACTTTTCCGGGGAAGATTTCTCAACGCATTACATCGTGCTGGGATTTCGTCTGCGGGTGTCGGAAAACGACCTGCAACTGCCTGATGTTCAACATGACGCGTACCGCTGGCTGACAATTGAAGAGATCCTGGCCAGTGACCACGTGCACGACAACAGCCGGGCTTACTTCTGTGAGAAGAGTCAGGCCGGAGTACCCGGGCTATGAAGATCCTTGTGTATGGCATCAACTATTCGCCGGAGTTGACCGGTATCGGTAAATACACCGGTGAAATGGTGGAGTGGATGGCGCAACAGGGGCATGACGTACGGGTGATCACTGCGCCGCCTTATTATCCGCAGTGGAAGGTCAACGGTCGCTATTCATCCTGGCGCTATCGTCGTGAAGAGGGCGATGCCATCGTCTGGCGTTGTCCGCTGTATGTGCCTGAGCAGCCTTCTACGCTCAAGCGCTTGCTGCATTTAGGCAGTTTTGCCCTGAGCAGTTTCTTCCCGCTGCTGGCGCAGCGCCGCTGGAAGCCGGATCGCATCATTGGGGTAGTGCCAACGCTGTTTTGTACGCCGGGCATGCGCCTGCTGGCGAAGCTGTCCGGGGCGCGCACGCTACTGCATATTCAGGATTACGAAGTCGATGCCATGCTGGGGCTTGGCATGGCAGGCAAAGGCAAGCGTGGCGCGGTGGCAAAACTGGCCAGCGCCTTTGAGCGCAGTGGGCTGTTGAATATGGATCATATTTCGACCATTTCTCGCTCAATGATGAATAAAGCGCAGGAGAAGGGCGTTGATGCACAGAAGGTCATTTTCTTTCCGAACTGGTCAGAAGTAGCGCGCTTTCGTGACGTGAGCGACGCCGATGCTCTGGCGTTTCGCCAGCAACTGGGCTTGCCTGATGATAAAAAAATCATTCTCTACTCAGGCAATATCGGTGAAAAGCAAGGGCTGGAGAGTGTGATCGACGCAGCGGCCCTGTTGAGCGAACAGCCCTGGCTGTTTGTGATTGTCGGGCAGGGCGGGGGTAAAGCGCGGCTGGAGAGTATGTCTGGCGAACGCGGCCTGAACAATGTGAAGTTCTTTCCGCTGCAATCTTATGACGCGCTGCCTGCGCTGCTCAAGATGGCGGACTGTCATCTGGTGGTACAAAAGCGCGGTGCGGCGGATGCCGTATTGCCCTCCAAACTGACCAATATCCTCGCCGTTGGTGGTAACGCGGTGATTACCGCCGAACCTGAGACCGAGTTGGGTCAGCTGTGTGACGCTCACCCAGGCATCGCGGTGTGTGTCGAGCCTGAATCAGTGAGTGCGCTGGTTGGCGGGATTCAACAGGCGTTAACCATGCCAAAGATTAACACGGTGGCACGTGAGTATGCCGAACGCACGTTGGATAAAGAAAACGTGCTGAGCCAATTTATTGCAGATATTCGGGGTACATGATGAGTCAAAACAAACTCTTTCCGGTGGTGATGGCCGGTGGCTCGGGTAGCCGTTTATGGCCTCTGTCCCGCGTGTTGTATCCAAAGCAGTTCCTGTGCCTGAAAGGCGATCTCACCATGCTGCAGACAACGATTTGTCGTCTGAACGGCGTGGAGTGTGAAAGCCCGGTGGTTATCTGTAATGAACAACACCGTTTCATCGTGGCGGAACAGCTACGACAACTGCATAAGCTGACTGAGAATATTATTCTCGAACCCGCCGGGCGCAATACGGCACCGGCGATAGCGCTGGCCGCGCTGGCGGCAAAACGTCAAAGTCCGGGGGAAGATCCGCTGCTGTTGGTATTGGCGGCCGATCACATGATTGCCGATGAAGAGGCATTTCGCGAGGCGGTTCGCAATGCAATGCCGTATGCCAGCGCGGGTAAGCTGGTGACGTTTGGTATCGTGCCGGACCAGCCGGAGACCGGCTACGGCTATATACGTCGCGGCGAGGTTTCGCCGACCAATACCGACGCCGTGGCTTTTGAGGTGGCGCAGTTTGTTGAAAAGCCCAATCTGGAAACCGCGCAGGCTTATGTGGCGAGCGGCGACTACTACTGGAACAGCGGCATGTTTCTGTTCCGGGCCGGGCGCTATCTGGAAGAACTGAAAAAATATCGCCCCGACATTCTTGAGGCCTGCGAAAACGCCATGAGTACGGTTGACCCCGATCTCGATTTTATCCGCGTTGATGAACAGGCGTTTCTCGCCTGCCCGGAAGAGTCTGTGGACTATGCGGTAATGGAGCGTACGGCCGATGCGGTGGTGATGCCCATGAACGCAGGCTGGAGCGATGTTGGCTCCTGGTCATCATTGTGGGAAATCAGCGCCCATACTGCTGAAGGTAATGTGCATCATGGTGACGTCATTAGCCATAAAACGGAAAACAGCTACGTGTATGCCGAATCTGGCCTGGTGACGACCGTCGGGGTGAAGGATCTGGTGGTGGTGCAGACCAAAGATGCGGTGCTGATCGCCGATCGCAACGCGGTGCAGGACGTCAAAAAAGTGGTGGAGCAAATTAAAGCTGACGGACGTCATGAGCACCATATTCACCGTGAAGTTTACCGTCCATGGGGCAAGTACGACTCTATTGATGCCGGAGACCGTTACCAGGTGAAGCGGATTACCGTTAAACCCGGTGAGGGATTGTCCGTGCAGATGCATCATCACCGGGCTGAACACTGGGTTGTGGTGGCTGGTACCGCGAAGGTGACAATCAATGACGACATCAAACTGCTCGCTGAAAACGAGTCTGTCTATATTCCGCTGGGGGCGACCCATTGTCTGGAGAACCCGGGGAAAATCCCGCTCGATCTGATTGAAGTGCGCTCCGGATCTTATCTCGATGAGGATGATGTGGTGCGGTTTGCGGACAGATACGGGCGTACCTGATGCCGGATGCGCTGCGCTTATCCAGCCTACAACACCGTAGGGCCGATAAGCGAAGCGCTCCGGGAAATGCATTTAACACTCATTAAAAGGCTCATTAAGAGTCAGGGCCTCCTGTTGCCTGAAGAAGGGTAAATCATGACGAAATTAACCTGTTTCAAAGCCTACGATATTCGCGGCAGGCTGGGCGAAGAGCTGAATGAAGATATCGCGTGGCGCATTGGCCGCGCTTACGGCGAGTACCTGAAGCCAAAAACGATTGTCCTCGGCGGTGACGTGCGCCTGACCAGCGAGACGCTAAAGCTGGCGCTGGCGAAAGGACTGCAGGATGCGGGCGTGGATGTGCTGGATATTGGTATGTCGGGCACCGAAGAGATTTATTTTGCCACTTTCCACCTGGGCATTGACGGCGGTATTGAAGTCACCGCCAGCCATAATCCGATGGATTACAACGGCATGAAGCTGGTGCGGGAAGGGGCACGGCCCATCAGCGGTGATACCGGTCTGCGCGACGTGCAGCGCCTGGCGGAAGCCAATGACTTCCCGATGGTTGATGAGACAAAACGTGGCCGCTACCAGCGCATTACTACCCGTGATGCCTACATTGACCACCTGCTGGGTTACATCAATCCCGCCAACCTGAAACCGATGAAGCTGGTGCTCAATTCCGGCAACGGCGCGGCAGGTCCGGTGGTTGACGCCATTGAAGCCCGTTTTAAGGCGCTGGGCGTGCCGGTCGAGTTCATCAAAATTCACAACACGCCGGATGGCAACTTCCCCAACGGTATTCCCAATCCTCTGCTGCCGGAATGCCGGGCCGATACGCGCCATGCAGTGATTGAACACGGCGCGGATATGGGGATTGCCTTCGACGGTGATTTTGACCGCTGCTTCCTGTTCGATGAAAAAGGTCAGTTCATTGAGGGCTACTACATTGTCGGCCTGCTGGCGGAAGCGTTTCTGGAGAAGAATCCGGGGGCGAAAATTATCCACGACCCGCGCCTGTCCTGGAACACCGTGGATGTGGTGACGGCGGCAGGCGGTAAACCGGTGATGTCTAAAACCGGGCACGCGTTTATCAAAGAGCGGATGCGCCATGAAGATGCCATTTATGGTGGCGAAATGAGCGCGCACCACTATTTCCGCGATTTTGCCTATTGCGACAGCGGAATGATCCCGTGGCTGCTGGTGGCGGAGCTGCTGTGTCTGAAAGGGCAGTCACTGGGCGAACTGGTCCGTGACCGGATGGTGGCCTACCCGGCGAGCGGAGAAATAAACAGTACGCTGGCAGAGCCGACGGCAGCGATTGCGCGCGTGGAGCAGCATTTTTCCCGTGAGGCGTTGTCGGTGGACAGAACGGACGGTATCAGCATGTCGTTTGTCGACTGGCGCTTCAATTTACGCTCTTCCAATACCGAACCGGTGGTGCGCCTGAACGTGGAATCGCGCGGAGATATTCCGTTGATGGAAGCGCGAACGCGCACTCTTCTGGCGTTACTGAATCAGTAATGCTGGTGCTTCCTTTGCCCGATTCTGGGCAAAGGGTGACTAACAGGAACCACGATGACACATCTAAAGAAGCGCGAGCGCGCCAAAACCAATGCGTCGTTAATTTCGATGGTGCAACGCTTTTCAGATATCACCATCATGTTTGGCGGGTTGTGGGTAATCTGCGAATTAAGCGGTTTGCCTTTCCTGTACATGCACCTGCTGGTGGCGCTGATCACGCTGGTCGTTTTTCAGATGCTCGGTGGCATAACGGATTTTTATCGCTCCTGGCGCGGTGTCAAAATTTCCACTGAGCTGGTGCTGTTGCTGCAAAACTGGACGCTGAGTCTGATTTTTTGCGCAGGTCTGATCGCCTTTAATAACGATTTTGATAACCGTCTCGCCGTCTGGCTGGCGTGGTATCTGCTATCCAGCGTTGGCCTGGTGTTGAGCCGTTCGTTTATTCGCTACGGCGCGGGATGGTTGCGTAATCGCGGGTATAACACGCGCCGCGTGGCGGTGGCAGGGGACCTGCCCGCCGGACAAATTCTATTGGACAGCTTTCGCCATGAACCGTGGCTGGGATTTGAAGTGGCGGGGGTCTATCACGATCCTATCCCTGGAAAAAACTCCCGCGACTGGGCCGGTAATCTGCAACAGCTGGTGGACGACGCCAAAGCCTCACGTATTCATAACGTTTATATCGCCATGTCGATGAGCGATGGCGCCAGCGTCAAAAAACTGGTTCGCGAGCTGGCCGACACTACCTGCTCAGTGATCCTTATTCCTGATGTCTTTACATTCAACATTCTGCATTCACGGATTGAAGAGATGAATGGCGTTCCGGTGGTGCCGCTGTATGACACGCCGCTCTCGGGGATCAATCGCCTGTTGAAACGCGCGGAAGATATCGTGCTGGCTTCGCTGATCCTGCTGCTTATTTCTCCGGTGCTGTGTGGCATAGCGCTACTGGTAAAACTGACCTCCAAAGGACCGGTGATTTTCCGCCAGACCCGTTATGGCATGGACGGAAAACCGATCAAAGTCTGGAAATTTCGCTCGATGAAAGTGATGGAAAACGACGCGGTGGTGACGCAGGCGACGCAAAACGATCCGCGCGTTACCCCTGTGGGGAATTTCCTGCGCCGAACGTCGCTCGATGAACTGCCGCAGTTTATTAACGTGCTGACCGGGGGCATGTCTATTGTTGGGCCACGCCCGCATGCGGTGGCGCATAACGAACAGTACCGCCAACTGATCGAGGGGTACATGTTACGCCATAAGGTGAAACCGGGTATTACCGGCTGGGCACAAATCAACGGCTGGCGCGGTGAAACCGATACGCTGGAAAAAATGGAAAAACGTGTGGAGTTTGACCTCGAATACATTCGCGAGTGGAGCGTGTGGTTCGATATCAAAATTGTTTTTCTGACGGTATTCAAAGGCTTTGTCAACAAAGCGGCGTATTAACATGAGCTTACGAGAAAAAACGCTGAATGGCGCGAAGTGGTCGGCGATTGCCACAGTGATCATTATTGGCCTCGGACTAATCCAGATGACCGTCCTGGCACGGATTATTGATAACCACCAGTTCGGGTTGTTAACCGTGGCGCTGGTGATCATCGCGCTGGCCGATACGTTGTCTGACTTTGGTATCGCCAACTCAATTATTCAGCGCAAAGAGATTGGCTATCTTGAACTGACCACGCTGTACTGGCTCAACGTGGGGTTGGGTATCGTGGTATGCGTGGCGATGTTTTTACTGAGCGAGACGATTGCCAGCGTACTTAATAACCCAGAACTGGCACCGCTCATCAAAACGTTATCGCTGGCGTTTGTGGTGATACCGCACGGGCAGCAGTTTCGTGCGCTGATGCAAAAAGAACTGGCCTTCAACAAAATTGGCATGATTGAAACCAGTTCGGTACTGGCCGGTTTTACCTTTACCGTAGTCAGCGCCCATTTCTGGCCGCTCGCACTGACGGCCATTCTCGGGTATCTGGTAAACAGTACGCTACGTACGCTGCTGTTCGGCTATTTTGGTCGCCGGATTTACCGTCCGGGGCTGCATTTTTCGCTGGCATCCGTTTCGTCGAATCTGCGTTTTGGTGCGTGGCTGACGGCAGACAGCATCATCAATTACATCAATACCAACCTTTCCACGCTGGTTTTAGCCCGCACGTTGGGAGCTGGTGTGGCGGGCGGATTCAATCTCGCCTGGAATGTGGCGGTTGTCCCCCCGATCAAACTGAACCCGATTATCACCCGCGTGCTGTTTCCGGCGTTTGCCAAAATCCAGGACGACAGTGAAAAGCTGCGAGTGAATTTTTACAAGCTGCTGTCGGTGGTTGGGATTATCAACTTCCCGGCGCTGCTGGGACTGATGGTGGTGTCGAATAACGTGGTGCCGCTGGTATTCGGTGAGAAGTGGAACGGCATTATCCCCATCCTGCAACTGCTGTGCATTGTTGGGCTGCTGCGCTCGGTGGGGAATCCAATCGGTTCACTGCTGATGGCGAAAGCGCGGGTCGATATCAGCTTTAAATTCAATGTGTTCAAAACCTTTCTGTTTATTCCCGCCATTTTCATCGGTGGACATCTGGCCGGGGCAATTGGCGTGACGCTGGGCTTTTTACTGGTCCAGGTGATTAACACCGTCCTCAGCTATTTCGTGATGATTAAACCTGTTCTTGGCTCCAGCTACCGCCAGTACATGCTCAGTCTTTGGCTGCCGTTGTATCTCTCCTTGCCAACCCTTGTAGTGAGCTATGCGCTGGGCGTAATGCTGCATGACCAGCTGTCGTTGGGCGTGTTGTTGGGGAGCCAGATAGCGGCAGGGGCGCTGGCGTTTGCGCTAATGATGGTGCTGTCGCGTCATCCGCTGGTGGTGGAAATAAAACGCCAGCTCTGTCGCAGTGAAAAAATGAAAACCTTGCTCCGTGCAGGATAAGAACAACGCTTTAAGAGGTCAAAATGAAACTATTAATTTTGGGCAACCATACCTGCGGGAACCGAGGGGATAGCGCGATCCTGCGCGGTTTGCTGGATGCCATTAACGCGTTGCGTCCCGAGACTGAAGTGGATGTTATGAGCCGTTACCCAGTGAGCTCCTCATGGTTACTGAACCGCCCGGTGATGGGCGATCCGCTGTATTTGCAGATGAGACAACACAACAATGCAGTGGGTGTTATGGGGCGCGTGAAGAAAGTGCTGCGTCGTCGCTATCAGCACCAGGTACTGCTCTCGCGTGTTACCGACTCCGGAAATCTGCGCAATATCGCTATCGCCCAGGGCTTTACCGATTTTGTTCGTTTGTTGTCGCGCTATGACGCCATCATCCAGGTCGGTGGATCGTTCTTTGTCGATCTGTATGGTGTGCCGCAGTTTGAACATGCATTGTGTTCGTTTATGGCGAAAAAACCGTTGTACATGATTGGTCACAGCGTGGGGCCATTCCAGGATGAGCAGTTTAATCAACTGGCGAACTACGTGTTTGGCCACTGTAATGCATTGATTTTACGTGAATCCGTCAGTCTGGATCTGATGAAACGCAGCGCAATTACCACGGATAAAGTCGAAACAGGCGTGGATACGGCCTGGCTTGTCGACAATCATCATGAGGATTTTGAGCCAGGATATGCGGTACAGCACTGGTTAGACATGGCGGCTAAACAGAAGACCGTTGCCATTACATTGCGCGAGCTGGCTCCTTTTGATAAGCGTCTGGGGACAACGCAGCAGGCCTATGAGCAAGCCTTTGCCGGGGTAGTGAACCGCATCCTTGATGAAGATTATCAGGTGATTGCACTGTCAACCTGCACCGGTATTGATAGTTACAACAAAGATGATCGCATGGTGGCGTTAAACCTGCGTCAGTATGTTAACTATTCGTCCCGATATCACGTGGTGATGGATGAACTTAACGATCTGGAGATGGGGAAGATTCTGGGGGCATGCGATCTGACGGTGGGTACTCGCTTGCACTCGGCCATCATCTCGATGAATTTTATGACGCCAGCCATCGCCATTAACTACGAGCATAAATCGGCAGGGATCATGCAACAGTTGGGGTTGCCGGAGATGGCTGTCGATATTCGCCACCTGCTCGATGGCAGTCTGGAAGAAAAGGTCGCCGATACCCTCGGACAGTTACCTGATCTGAACATACGACTTGGGGACGCTGTGATACGCGAACGCGAACGCGGGGTACGCATGGTGCAGTCGGTTTTAACGCGTATTGAGGGGGAAAAATGAAGATTGGTTTTTTCCTGCTTAAATTTCCGCTCTCTTCTGAGACCTTTGTACTCAATCAGATAACCGCATTTATCGATATGGGCTACGACGTGGAGATTGTCGCTTTGCAGAAGGGCGATCTTGAAAATACGCATGCCTCATTTAATACCTATCGGCTGGGTGAAAAAACGCGCTGGTTGCTGAATGAACCGGAAAGCAAACTGGCGAAGCTGAAATATAGGGCGGCGGCGGCTCTGCACGGTCTCACCCGCGCAGCGACCTGGAAAGCGCTTAATGTTGCACGCTATGGCGAGGAAGCGCGCAATCTGATTTTGGCGGCCATTTGCGGTGGGAATCCGCGGGCGTTTGAAGCGGATGTCTTTATTGCTCATTTTGGGCCAGCAGGCGTAACGGCCGCTAAGCTGCGTGAGCTTGGGATGATCCGCGGAAAAATCGCCACGGTATTTCACGGTGTCGATGTTTCGCATCGGGATGTGCTTACCCGCTATACCCCTGAGTATCAGCAGCTGTTTCAACGTGGAGATTTGATGTTACCCATCAGCAATCTCTGGGCCGGACGTTTAAAAAACATGGGATGCCCGCCGCATAAAATCGCGGTTTCGCGTATGGGTATCGACATGACGCGTTTTACCCCTCGCCAACTGAAAGCACCAGCTGCACTGCTGGAAATTATCTCTGTCGCCCGGTTAACCGAGAAAAAAGGACTGCACGTCGCGATCGAAGCTTGTCGTCAGTTAAAAGAGCAGGGCGTTTCATTTCGTTATCGCATTCTGGGTATCGGCCCTTGGGAGCGACGTTTACGCACACTGATCGAGCAATATCAACTCGATGATGTGATTGAGATGCCCGGCTTTAAGCCCAGCCATCAGGTAAAGGAGATGCTTGAACAGGCGGATGTATTTTTGCTGCCGTCGATTACCGGAAGAGACGGCGATATGGAGGGGATCCCGGTGGCGCTGATGGAGGCGATGGCGGTAGGTATTCCAGTGATTTCTACCTTTCACAGCGGGATCCCGGAGCTGGTCGAATCGGGCAAGTCTGGCTGGCTGGCACCGGAAAACGATGCGCAGGCACTGGCAGAGAGATTAGCGGCATTTAGCCTACTCGACAGTGAGCAGGTACAACCGATTGTGCAGTGCGCGCGCGAAAAAATTGAAACTGAATTTAATCAGTTAGCGATCAATAAACAGTTAGCCAGTCTGCTGCAAACGATGTAAATCGAGGTTGTATGTCAGAGAACAAACTCTCACGCCGTACTTTTCTGACGGCAGGCTCTGCGCTTGTCGTACTGCATTCTCCCGTTGTCCGGGCGCTTGAATCATCGGACAGTGTTAACATCCAGGATTACAACCCAAAGGATTGGGTCGCTTCTTTCCGGCAGGCGTTCAAAGAAGGACAAACGGTAGTCGTACCAAATGGACTGGAATGTAAGGATCTCAATACCGCTATCGTTATTCCTCCTGGCAAAACGCTACACCTGCAAGGCAGAATCAGCGGCAATGGCCGTGGTCGCTTTGTTCTGCAGGATGGATGTAAGGTAGTGGGTGAGCAGGGCGGGAGCCTGAGGAATGTTACCCTCGATGTGCGCGGTTCAGACTGTGTGATAAAAGGGATTGCCATGAGTGGTTTTGGCCCAGTGACACAAGTCTATGTCGGCGGCAAAACACCAAGGCTGATGCGCAATCTGGTTATCGATGATATTACCGTCACGCGCGCCAACTATGGGATCCTGCGTCAGGGCTTTCATAACCGGATGGATGGCGTAAAGATTACAAACTGCCGTTTTAGCGATCTACAGGGAGATGCCATTGAGTGGAATGTGGCGATCAACGACAGCAACATCCTCATTTCTGACCATGTCATTGAACGTATCAACTGTACCAATGGCAACGTGAACTGGGGCATCGGCATCGGGCTGGCGGGCAGTACCTATGACAATTCCTATCCCGATGACCTGGCGGTAAAAAACTTTGTCGTGGCGAATATCACCGGTACCGACTGTCGACAGCTAGTTCATGTAGAGAACGGTAAACATTTTATAATTCGTAATATCACCGCACGAAATATTACCCCAGATTTTAGTAAGAAAGCAGGTATTGATAATGCGACGGTCGCTATTTATGGCTGTGATAATTTCGTGATTGATAATATCAATATGGAAAATAGCGCAGGTATGCTCATTGGCTACGGTGTTATTAAAGGACGATATTTATCCATTCCGCAGAACTTTAAGTTAAATAATATCCATCTGGATAACACGAAACTTGAATATAAATTACGTGGAATTCAGATCTCATCAGGTAATGCAACGTCGTTCGTGGCCATCACCAACGTGGAGATGAAGCGAGCCACGCTTGAGTTGCACAACCAACCACAGCATCTTTTTTTACGTAACATCAGGGTGATGCAGCAATCCACAACAGGACCCGCGCTCAAGATGCACTTCGATCTGCGCAAGGACGTACGCGGCAAGTTTATGGCTAAGCAGGGCACCTTGCTATCACTGGCGAATATCCATGCGGTAAACGAAAGCGGGCAAAGTTCAGTTGACATTGACCGGGTAAACCATCAGGTGGTGAATGTCGAAGCGGTGAATTTCCGACTGCCGGGGCAGGGGAGGTAACCCCACTATAATCTTACTGGATATCATTGGCTAAAAGATTATAATCACTCAATTACTGTTAAAGCTGGGGCTGGGCAGCATTGACTACTCAGGGAAGACGCTCATCTTTATCATATGTTTCTTGTGTTACGAACAGACAAAGTGATTTATGAACGATAAAGTTTTGCTCATCGGTGCCTCCGGCTTCGTGGGGACCAGACTCCTGGAGACGGCTGTTGCGGATTTTGATATCAAGAATCTGGATAAACAGCAGAGTCATTTCTATCCGCAAATCACGCAAATCGGTGATGTTCGCGACCAACAAGTTCTGGATCAGGCGCTTTCAGGCTATGACACAGTCGTGTTGTTAGCGGCTGAACACCGTGATGATGTCAGTCCTACTTCACTCTACTATGATGTGAATGTTCAGGGGACGCGCAATGTATTGGCCGCTATGGAGAAAAATGATGTTAAGAACATCATTTTCACCAGTTCTGTTGCGGTCTATGGCCTGAACAAAACCAACCCTGATGAAAATCATCCTCACGATCCCTTCAACCATTACGGTAAAAGCAAGTGGCAAGCGGAAGAGGTTCTTCGTGAATGGCATGCTAAAGCGCCTGATGATCGTTCGCTGACTATCATTCGTCCAACTGTTATCTTTGGCGAACGCAACCGCGGCAACGTTTATAATCTGCTGAAGCAGATTGCTGGCGGTAAGTTTATGATGGTTGGGGCGGGTACCAATTATAAATCAATGGCTTATGTGGGTAATATTGTTGAGTTTATCAAGTATAAACTGAAGAATGTGACTGCTGGTTATGAGGTTTATAATTACGTTGATAAACCTGATCTAAATATGAACCAACTGGTTACCGAAGTTGAACAGAGCTTAAGTAAAAAAATCCCCTCAGCACACTTACCTTACGCTTTAGGCATGTTAGGTGGCTATTGCTTTGATATTTTGGGTAAAGTGACCGGCAAAAAATATGCTGTCAGCTCTGTGCGCGTGAAGAAGTTCTGTGCCACCACACAGTTTGATGCAACGAAAGTCCACTCATCCGGTTTTGTCGCACCTTACACATTGTCTCAGGGGCTGGATCGCACTTTAAAATACGAATTTTTGCACGATAAGAAAGATGACATTACGTTTGTCTCTGAGTGATTGCTGTTTGTTGAGTGTCTGGGGCTTAGTTAACTTCGATTTTTCGGAAATGCTATAAAACTGACGAGATGAGTTCGTTTCCGAGGAATCCGAGTTCACCTCGGCGCTGGTGAAGTGTAGAGTTTGCATTCGGTTTACCTTAACCTGGCTATTTCGTGTTGAGGATGGAGCCAGCAATACTGGCTAACGTACGGCTAAAGTCTATACTTTATCAGCCGTTTGGAGGTAGGAGAGAGAATGACTAATTTGAAAGCAGTTATCCCGGTAGCGGGCCTGGGGATGCACATGTTGCCTGCTACGAAGGCAATCCCTAAAGAGATGCTGCCGATCGTAGACAAGCCGATGATTCAATACATTGTCGACGAGATTGTAGCTGCCGGTATCAAAGAAATCGTTCTGGTGACTCATGCGTCGAAGAACGCAGTTGAGAACCACTTCGACACCTCTTACGAACTCGAATCACTCCTTGAGCAGCGTGTTAAGCGCCAGCTCTTAGCCGAAGTGCAGTCTATCTGTCCTCCGGGCGTGACTATCATGAACGTCCGTCAGGCTCAGTTGCTGGGTCTGGGTCATTCCATTCTTTGTGCTCGCCCTATTATTGGTGATAATCCTTTCGTCGTGGTATTACCGGACGTCGTTCTGGATACCGCGAGTGCGGACCCGCTGCGCTACAACTTAGCTGCCATGGTTGCTCGCTTTAATGAAACAGGGCGTAGTCAGGTGCTGGCTAAGCGTATGGAGGGCGATCTGTCTGAATACTCTGTTATTCAAACCAAAGAGGCTTTGGACAACGAAGGCAAAGTCAGCCGTATCGTTGAGTTCATCGAAAAACCAGACCAGCCGCAGACACTTGATTCCGATCTGATGGCCGTAGGGCGCTATGTGCTGTCTGCTGATATTTGGGCAGAACTGGAGCATACGCAGCCAGGCGCCTGGGGGCGTATTCAGTTGACGGATGCCATCGCTGAGCTGGCGAAAAAACAGTCTGTTGACGCCATGCTGATGACGGGTGACAGCTACGACTGTGGTAAAAAGATGGGCTACATGCAGGCATTCGTTAAGTATGGGCTGCGTAACCTGAAGGAAGGGCCGAAGTTCCGTAAGAGCATTGAGAAGCTACTGAGCGAGTAGAGATTTACAGGTCTTTGTGACGGTAAGCCAGAAAAAATAGCGGCAGCTAACATCCCAGCGTCTATGCTTTAGGCAATGGAATGTTACTGTCGCTTTTTATATAAAAAGTAAACAATTACAATAGGTTAGCCCGCTCGGTTTAATCTGTTTTTTGTTGGATTTTTCCTTGTTTCTGGTTGCATTTGGTAAGACAATTAGCGTTTGAATTTTAGAATGCTGGGCGATAACTGGCGGGGCTGGTTACACCACTATCATTAAGTAGTGCTCTGGTTGCTGCAAGGCCAGGGGCGGTAGCATGGGTAATACCCAGATATGTGAATTGTTTTCCAGCATGTTAATAGTAGTCATATAAACGATATTCGGAATTAAAACGTGAAAATACTAGTTACTGGTGGGGCGGGTTTCATTGGATCTGCAGTTGTTCGTCATATTATAAAAGATACTCAGGATACTGTTGTTAATGTTGATAAACTAACCTACGCCGGTAACCTGGAATCTCTTGCCGAAGTCAGCGAAAATAATCGCTACTATTTTGAACTCGCGGATATCTGTGATAAAGCGGCAATGGAGCGTATTTTTGCCGCGCATAAGCCGGATGCGGTGATGCATCTGGCAGCTGAAAGTCATGTTGACCGCTCTATTACAGGGCCAGCAGCGTTTATCGAAACGAATATCGTCGGTACCTATGTACTGCTGGAAGCTGCTCGTGGCTACTGGAACGGGCTGGATGCAGATAAAAAAAAGGCATTTCGTTTCCATCATATTTCCACAGATGAAGTATACGGCGACCTGCCACACCCAGATGAAGTGGCTGCCGGTAATGTGTTGCCTCTGTTCACTGAAAAGACAGCTTATGCGCCGAGTAGCCCATACTCTGCTTCTAAGGCATCCAGCGATCATCTGGTTCGCGCGTGGCTGCGCACCTATGGTTTCCCAACGATTGTCACCAACTGTTCCAATAACTACGGGCCATATCACTTCCCTGAAAAGCTAATCCCGCTGGTGATTCTGAATGCGCTGGAAGGTAAAGCATTGCCAATTTATGGCAAAGGCGACCAGATTCGCGACTGGCTTTATGTCGAAGATCACGCCCGAGCGTTGTACACCGTAGTGACCCAGGGGATTGTAGGTGAAACATACAATATCGGTGGTCATAACGAGAAGAAAAACCTGGACGTTGTCCATACTATCTGCGATTTGTTGGATGAAATTGTGCCTAAAGAGGGCTCTTACCGCGAGCAAATCACATATGTAGCGGATAGACCTGGGCACGATCGCCGCTATGCGATTGATGCGGCAAAAATCAGCGATGAACTGGGATGGAAGCCGCTGGAAACCTTCGAGAGCGGGATCCGTAAGACTGTTGAGTGGTATCTGTCGAATACGCAGTGGGTTGAAAATGTGAAAAGCGGAGCTTATGCCTCTTGGTTATCCAGACAATATGGAGAGAATAAATAATGAAAGGGATTATTCTTGCTGGGGGTTCGGGTACGAGGCTTTATCCTATAACGATGGGGATATCTAAGCAGTTACTTCCTGTTTATGATAAACCTATGATTTATTATCCTTTGTCGGTATTAATGTTAGCAGGTATCAAAGATATATTAATTATTACAACACCAGAAGATCAATCTGGATTTGTTAGATTGCTTGGGGATGGGCAGCAATTTGGTATAAATTTGAGCTATGCCATTCAACCGAAACCGGAGGGGTTAGCTCAAGCATTTATCATTGGTGAAGAGTTTATTGGGACTGATTCTGTCTGCTTGGTATTAGGTGACAACATATTTTTTGGACAAGGGTTTACGCCAAAACTACAGATGGCAAGTACTCGAGTCAGTGGTGCAACTGTTTTTGGATACCAGGTTATGGACCCAGAACGGTTTGGTGTTGTTGAGTTTGATGCTAATTTTAAAGCGCTGAGCATCGAAGAAAAACCGGCCAAGCCTAAATCAAATTGGGCTGTTACCGGTCTCTATTTTTATGATAACAACGTAATAAATATAGCTAAGAGTATTAAACCGTCAGCTAGAGGTGAATTAGAAATAACAACTATTAATGAAGTATATCTTAATCACAATAGTTTGAACGTTGAGTTATTAGGTCGAGGGTTTGCATGGCTTGATACCGGAACACATGATAGTTTAATTGAAGCCGGTAGTTTTGTTGAAACTGTCCAGAAGCGTCAGGGTATGATGGTTGCATGTCCAGAAGAAATAGCTTGGCGAAATGGTTGGCTCTCAAACGATGAATTATATTCACGAAGTGATAAATTAATTAAAAATCATTATGGACAATATCTTCGCAAACTTTTATGTTAGTTTTATGATGAACAAAATTTCGGAAGAAATGTATGGAAATTATTGATTTTGATGTCTACGGTGATGATCGGGGGTCGTTAATCTCACTGGAACAGTTTAAAAATATACCGTTTGATTTTAAAAGGGTATATTACATATTTAATACCTCTTCCGGTGTGTCACGAGGATTCCACGCTCATAAAAACCTAAGGCAAGTTGTAATAGCAATTAGAGGGAAATGCGATTTTCATATCGATGAAGGCCGAGGTATGGAGGTTTTGACCTTAGATTCGCCTTGCAGAGGCTTGTATATTGACAAGTTAAGCTGGAGGGAAATGCATAATTTTTCTGATGATTGTATTTTAATGGTTTTAGCCAGTGAAAAATATGATCCTTCCGATTATATAACTAATTACGAAGAATTCAAAGGTATGACCAATGTTAAATTTCGTTGAGTATGACGAGTCATTTCTTGCATTAAGTTGGCTTTGGTTAAAAGATCCTGAAATATCTGCGCTAACTATGACACCTGATTTCACAAAAAATGAGCAGTTGATATTCTTTAGATCTTTAGAAAAAAGAAGAGATTATTTTATACGCGGTGTTACTTATAAGAATGAAAAAATAGGAGCTGCGGGTATTAAAAACATTAACCAAGATAGGGGGGAGTATTGGGGATATATAGGTGAGAAAAAATATTGGGGGCAAGGATTAGGGAGAGAAATTATGGAAAAAATAGTTTTAGAAGCACGACTATTGGGATTAAAAAAGTTGTATTTGCAAGTGAATTCCAATAATCAGCGAGCTATAAATCTATATAAAAAAGTAGGGTTTGAAATTTTATCTATTGATGACCAGTTAATTAAAATGGAAAGGTGGTTGTAATGCAATGCCTAGAAGAGGTAGTGGACGGCCTCAAAGTTTTAGACTGCGTGATTTCGACAGAAGCAAAAAGTTTATCAACGACAATATTTTCAAAACAAACATTTTTAGAGCATCAAAATAAAGCTCAAAATAAGCATTATATAGTATTTTCACTATATGATGAGAAAGAAAGCAAAATACTATCGCAAATGGTATTTTCCAAAAAAAATAATTCTGAAACTGTCGAGTTTTTTTCACCGATCACAGGCGCTTTTTCGGATTTTTATTTGATAAATGAAAGAGTAGCACTCAATAAAATAGATCTTTTCTTAAATTATATTGAAATCTATCTTGTAAAAAATTATAACCTAAAGAAACTTACATACAAACTTCCTCCTGAATTATACAATCCGGACAATAATAATTATTTGTTGAACGTGATGTTTAATCGTGGATGGGAAATCAATAATATTGACCTTAATTATCACTTGAATATTGTAAGCGAAGATTATTTTAGAAAAAAATTAAGCGGTAGTAAAAGACGTGAATTAAATCGAATTACAAGGGAAGAAACCACTTTCAACAAGGTTATAGAGCATAATGAAATTCGTTGTGCTTATGAAGTGATAAAAGCTAATAGAGAGTCGCAAGGCTATCCAATGACTATGAGTTGGGAAGGGTTATATTCTCTTTATTTGGCTATGCCTGATGATGTTTATTTTTTCAGTTTGAAAAAAGATAATTTAATACTTGCATCCTCCGTTTGTTTAAAAATAAATAATGATCATTTGTATGTTTTTTACTGGGGAGAAAACCCGGAGTTTAGAAAGCTTTCTCCAATTGTGAAATTGGCTGAACAATTGTATTTATTGTGCATTGACGAGGGATTTAAAACTTTAGATATCGGTATTTCTACTGAGAACTCTTCAGTTAATCAAGGATTGATCGATTTTAAAACAAATATTGGTTGTGAATTGACTAAAAAAATTAGCATCGAAAAAGTATTGGAGAAACACAGTGAAAGTTGATTTTCTTAATTTAAATCGAATTAATAGTCAATATGCAAAAGAACTGATTCAAGCTTCTGAGCGAGTGATTAATTCTGGTTGGTATATTCAAGGAGCTGAAGTAAAAAAATTCGAAACTAATTTTGCGAGGTATTGTGGTACTAAGCATTGCATAGGTGTAGCTAATGGACTAGATGCATTGGTTCTGACTCTTAAAGCTTGGAAAATTCTTGGGATGATAGAAGAAGGTGATGAAGTTATTGTCCCTGGCAATACTTTTATTGCAACTATCCTTGCAATTTCTGAAGTAGGATTAAAATCTGTATTGGTTGAACCTGACGAGGAAACAAATAATATTTCGGTTTCCCAAATTAATGCACATATAACCGATAAAACAAAAGTAATAATTCCGGTGCATTTGTATGGATATATCTGTGATATGGAAGAAATAAGAAAAATCGCATCGGAATACAATTTGTTAATTTTGGAAGATAGTGCTCAAGCTCATGGGGCAACTAAAAATGGATTAAAGTCTGGTTCATGGGGAGATGCTGCAGCCTTTAGCTTTTATCCTGGAAAAAATTTAGGAGCATTAGGAGATGCTGGAGCGGTAACAACTAACCATGACGAGCTTGCGCAAACCATTAGAGCCCTAGCGAACTATGGTTCGGTCGCTAAATATGAGCACATTTTTAAAGGAGTAAATAGCCGGCTTGATGAGATTCAAGCTGCATTTTTAAACGTGAAAATAGATTTTTTAGATCATGAGATCAAATTACGCAGAAATATTGCTTGCAGATACTGTTCTGAAATCAATAATGACGAAATATCACTTCCTGTTGTTAAAAACCACGAAGAACACGTATGGCATCTTTTCGTTATCAAAACAGAATGTCGAGAGAAATTGAAATCTTATCTTGACGATAAAGGGATTCAGACACTCATTCACTACCCAAAACCGCCACACAAACAAAAAGCATATGCAGAATGGGATGGTATTACATTGCCAGTTACGGAAAGAATTCATAGGCAAGTATTATCTTTGCCAATGGATCCTACAATGACTGAAGCAGAAATTAGTTACGTAATTCAAGCAATAAATGGTTTTACTGCATGAGGCGATTACTTACAGTTACTTTCTTTACGGGATTGCTAACTCTTATAAAGATGTTTTCTGGATTTGTAGTTGCAAAGATTGTCGCTGTCTATACAGGTCCAACTGGTATAGTCATGTTAGGGCAGATTCAAAGTATAGTTACAACACTAAATGGATTAGTTAATTCCCCGGTAGGTCCGGGGATTGTTCGATTTACTTCTGAGAATGATAAAAATGGATATGGTGAATGTGCAAAGTGGTGGCAGGCAAGTACCCGATGGGTAGCATTAATTTTAGCTATAATCCTTCCATTAACAATATTAACCTCTTCGTACATATCTTCATGGGTATTAGGAACGCCTGACTTTGGATGGGTATTAGTTATTACTGCTTTTTTATTGCCTTTTACTGCAGCAGGAACTTTTATCGCTTCGGTCATTAATGGTCAACAACAATATAAAAAATATGTGGTTCTGGGAATGGTATCAGCAATTTTATCCCTGGCCATCATGCTTCTTTTAATTATTGTAGGGAACATTTATGGTGCATTACTTGCGGTTGCTGTCCAAAATGCAGTAGTTGGTATAGTAATGATTTTGTACTCACTTCGAAAACCATGGTTTAAAATAAAGTATCTATGGGGGCAAGTTGACTCTAGGAGTATGAAAGATATCCGCGGTTATATACTCATGGCTGTTACGAGTGCAATTGTTGTTCCTTGTTCATTAATTCTTATTCGAAACATTATCGTTCAACATGCTGGATGGACACAGGCTGGATATTGGCAAGCTGTCTGGCGAATATCAGAAACTTATCTTGCTATAATTACCATAGCGCTAAGCACATATTATCTCCCACGGCTTTCGGCAATTAAAGATAATAAATTAATAGTAGGTGAAATAAATGCCACTCTAAAAGTCGTGCTTCCGGTTGTCGTACTATGTGCAACTGGGGTTTATATATTAAAAGACTTTATTATTTCAGTGTTATTTACTAAGGAGTTTTATTCCGCAAGAGATTTATTTAAGTATCAATTGCTGGGAGATGTCCTGAAAATAATTAGTTGGCTATATGCTTACACAATGATTTCTAAAGGAATGACAAAAATTTTTGTTTTATCCGAAATTGTTTTTGCTACTAGTTTTGTAGCTATCTCTTATTTTTTTGTTATTCATTATGGAGTGTATGGTGCTCCTATGGCATATTGTGTTAATTACAGCTTGTATTTATTATTTGCTATATTCGTAGTTTACCGAGTTAAATCATGAAAAAAAAACACGTTTCAATTTTTGTCGTCTCGTATAATCATGTTAAATTTGTTGAGTTATGTCTAAATTCAATTAAATGCCAATGGAATGTTTCTTATGATTTAACTGTCATCGATAATGGCTCAGTTGATGGTACGCCTGAAATAATTCGTCAATTAAACAAAACACAAGATTTTAAATTCATAGAAAATGAAACTAACTTAGGGTTGCCAGCAACTTTAAACATGTGCCTAGATATGGCCGTAGGGGAGTATATCTGCTTCATTGCGGCGGATGATTATATGTCGGTCAATCGATTGTCAGTGCAATTACAATTTCTTGAAGAACATCATGAGTTTTATGCCTGCGCTGGAACCCAACTGAAAATTGATGATGATAATAATTTGTGTGATTTTAAAAAACAAAAGAATATCATTAAAAATTATATTGTGCTTGATGAAAATAATATTTTTGACAAAACAAATATTATTTACTCCCCAACATCTATATATCGCACTCAGGCTTTAAAAGATATTGGAGGTTACAAAGCGGATATTGCAATAGAGGATTTGTATATTTACTATAAAGCAGCGGAGAAACACTATAAAATTGCTTTGCTTCCAAATTTATTTTCCTTTTATAGGATTCACTCAGGAAATAGCCATAGTAAATTAAAGTGGATGCATGATAACAAAATAAAAATTTTAGAGGAGTTTAAAAATGCATCCTTTTACGAAAAATTAAAAGATTTGATTTATTTAGAAGGTTTTTACTCACTATCCGATAACTATAAAATGATAGCGTTAAAAATAATTCCGAAAATCATCCATCGAATAGACAGTAAATATTTATATGCAGGAATTATAAAACTATTATTTAAATGGTGAGTTATGGAAGCAATAATATATGTATCGATAGCAATTTTTTTCCTATCATTAACTTACAGAGCGATAATAAAAGTTTCTGGTTCACTTTCTCTCGATTTCATTTCTTTTTGGTTTTACATATATATAATATTTGCCTTTTTGGGGTCGTGTGTAATTATATTGGGCTTTGGCAGTGACAGTTATTTTGTACTACCTATTGCGAAGAATCATGATGTTATCTTAGTTGGTTCATATTTCGTCTTGTATGGTGGTGTTGTAGCGTTATTAGCTTTTTTAGGCTTTATAAAAATCTTTAATGCAAATAAAAACTATAGTGAAAATTTGACTAAAACTTGTGAAGTTAATAAATCACAAACTAATACAATTCTTATATTGGCATGCCTGTTTCTTTTGGTTTTTATCTATTTTCAAATTAGCATTTTTCCAAGTCCTCTTGTTATGGCATTCACCAATGGGACCGCCGAGGAAATTGCTCTTCGAAGAATAATCGTCACAAAAGATTTAAGTATAATAGCTAATACTTACATTATTTCTGTTGGTGGTTTATTAGCTTATATAGTTCCTTACTCTTATCTGGCTTTGTCTAGTATAAATAAAAAATACTACGCACATGCGCTATTAACATTTACTGTTTCTATTATTTATATTTTATCAACAGGTGAGAAGGGACCATTTCTTTTCTTTATTTTTGGTGCATTAATCTGTTATGGGTATTCTCGAGGGCAGATAAAGAGAATATCAGTAAAATTAATTTTGTTTTCGATTTCAATATTATTTGTCATATACTTACTTTTTGTCAGTAATGATATTCAACAAATTTTATCTCTTATATTTGACCGGATTTTTATAGCGCAGGTAATTTCTGTGTATCTCTCGTATGATTACTATAGCTATTCAGGTGATATTGGCCTTTTATCTTTAGCAAATATCTTAACAAAAATTTTTGATATTAGCGTAATTCCGCCAGCGTCAGAACAACTGATGGCTCACTATTTCCCTGAGATGATCGCGCTTGGTGGTTGGAATATTAATGGCCTATATATATCGGAAGCCTGGTCAAATTTTGGAGTATTGGGTGTCTTGTTATCACCAATACTTGTTGGGTTCGAAAATGCAATTTTGATCAAAGCATTGACAAGTTTTAAAAAATCACCCATTCAGTGTGCTTTTTATGCTTTTTTCACAATTAAATGTACATATTTTTTAACTTCTTTCAACGCATATCTCTATCATTCAGATTGGATTGTGACTGTTATTGTTTTATTGTTAATTATGTTTTTAAATTTTATTTTCAATGCAAAAAAACAATTTATATAAATATAGGTTCAAAATGGCCAATCTATTAGTTGCTTTAGACTTATGCGATACCTTAGTTAAAGGTAATACTACTTTTATATTTTTAGATCATCTTTTAAAAAATAATTCAATTTTTAGGATATATAGAAAATTGAGTCGATGGCTTCCTTTTAAATTTTTATTCAAAGTGTTGTCATTAGTTAAATTTGATGCTAATCGAAAAATTGCTATTCTTTTTTTAAAAGGAATTAAAAAGAGCATTTTGCAGAAAAATGCCAATTTTTTAGTTCAGCATACTTTTGTCTTCGATAAGGAGATTGTTACGCTTATAAATTACTGCAATGCTAATAATATATCAGTGTATATCGTCTCCGCATCTCTTGATGTAATTGCTGAAGCTGTTGCCAGCAAATTCGGAATTCAATACATTTCTAGTTGTCTTGATTTTAACTCTAATGTTTGTACTGGCACGCTGAAGCAAGATCTACTTTATACAAAAGAAATGCTTTTTACGGAAGGAAGTAAAAAATATACCGGAGTAGATTTGGAACAATTAGTCTTTGTTAGTGATAATATTCAGGATATTTCCCTTTTAAAAAAAGCAAGGTTTGGATTCGGATTTTATACCGATAAAAATTGTAATAAATTTAAAAGCAACCAAATTATTAAATTTGAAGCTGCAAATGTAGTTGCAACAATAAATAACTATCAAGATAATCTACTCAATAACGAGAAAAATCAATGATGTTTTTTTATGTTCCTTTCTACTATACAATAGTTAGCAGATTACATAGTTTCTCTAAGTTTTTCTCTTGGGTTATTATTTATCTGATACCTCAATTCATTTTTTATTTTTATTTCTTAGATGCAGTCGATTACAGGCAAGCATTCCTTTGTATTGCATTAGGTGTCGTTTTAATCTATACATTATACGAAATTGGCTATATTTATAATGATACTGAAACCATAAAAAATGAGGTGCAGCCAACCTTACGATTAGATGATTCTCAGTTGAGGTATTATTATGAACACAAGGTGTTAATATATTTTTTCCGTGCTTTATTAGCATTTATTATTTCTTTTGTATTCATTTATTTTGAACAATATTATTTTGTTTTATTTGCGTGGTGCATAATTCCAATATATGCTGTGTATAACTCAATACGCAATAGATGGAACTTGCCACTTCATTTTTGCCTGGTTATTATTAGATATTGCAGTGTAACTATATTATTAGGTGGCGGGGTGGCTTTCTTTTATTGTATTTTACTCTTCCCATTGATTAATTTATTGGAAAGATGTTCAGAAAAACGTTTTCAGTTGCCTTTTTTCCAAAAAATTGTTTTTTCTAACAAAGTAGATGGTCGATATAAGTACTATTTTATTTTGATTGTTATTGCTGGTTTGCTTTTAATTCATGAAATGAATTGGATTAACCTAGTATTCCTGTTTCTTTCGTTGTATTATTTTGTTTATAGATGGTTAATTGTGAAGTTTAAGATGGTCTGATATATGGATAATGTTAAATTTAGCCTTTTGATGTCGTTGTATGATAAAGAACTCCCGGAAAATCTTCATGAATGTCTTTGCAGTATTTATCGACAGAAACTAAAACCAACGGAAATAATTTGTGTTTTTGATGGAGCAATCAAAAAAACACTGTCAGATGTTATTTACCGATGGCAAAAAGAACTAAATATTATTGTTGTTAAATTGGAGGAGAATGTCGGATTAGGTTCTTCCTTAAATATCGGTCTTAAACATTGTAATTATGATATCGTTGCTCGGATGGATACTGATGATATTTGTGAAGAAAGCCGTTTTGAAATACAAATATCTTATTTTGAAAGGAACAAATCTATCTGTTTGCTTGGATGCCAGATTGCTGAGTTTTCAGGCGATATATCAAATATTAGTGGTAGAAGATTAGTGCCACTGACTTACGCAGATATTAAAAATTTTGCAAAACACAAAAATCCATTCAATCATATGACAGTAGTCTATCGACGCCATATGATAGAATCTGTTGGTGGTTATAAGGATCATCATTTCATGGAGGATTATAACCTATGGTTGCGTGTGATTTCTTCTGGTTACTATTGTGAGAACTTAAACGAAACATTAGTATTTGCAAGAGCTGGCGAAAATATGCTAACGCGTAGACGAGGTGGTAAATACATCCGGAGTGAGTTTCAATTATCAGTGTTAAAATATAAACTCAATATCCAATCACTTCCAATGAGTCTTCTCTGGTTTTTTCTCCGCTCTACAGTTAGAATTTTACCGGTAAATATCTTATCCAAAATATACAAGTTGAATCGTAATTAAACACCAAAAATTAATACTATAAATTTGTTTCATTAAAAACATTGCTTATTATTCCAATAATTTGGAAAATATATGCCAAACACACCTGACAGGAGTATGTAATGTCCAAGCAACAGATCGGCGTCGTCGGTATGGCAGTGATGGGGCGCAACCTGGCGCTCAACATCGAAAGCCGTGGTTATACCGTCTCCATCTTCAACCGCTCCCGCGAGAAAACTGAAGAAGTTGTTGCCGAGAACCCGGGTAAGAAACTGGTTCCTTATTACACGGTGAAAGAGTTCGTCGAGTCTCTTGAAACTCCACGTCGTATCCTGTTAATGGTAAAAGCAGGGGCGGGAACTGATGCTGCTATTGATTCCCTGAAGCCGTATCTGGATAAAGGCGACATCATTATTGATGGTGGCAACACCTTCTTCCAGGACACTATACGTCGTAACCGTGAACTGTCTGCTGAAGGTTTTAACTTCATCGGTACTGGCGTATCCGGCGGTGAAGAGGGTGCTCTGAAAGGCCCTTCCATCATGCCTGGTGGTCAGAAAGAAGCCTATGAACTGGTTGCGCCTATCCTGACCAAGATTGCCGCTGTTGCCGAAGATGGTGAACCGTGCGTAACCTACATCGGCGCTGATGGCGCAGGTCACTATGTGAAGATGGTGCACAACGGCATCGAATATGGCGATATGCAGCTGATTGCGGAAGCCTATTCTCTGCTGAAAGGCGGTTTGAACCTGTCTAACGAAGAGCTGGCTACCACCTTCACCAAGTGGAATGAAGGCGAGCTGAGCAGCTACCTGATCGACATCACTAAAGACATCTTCACCAAAAAAGATGAAGACGGTAAATATCTTGTTGATGTGATTCTGGATGAAGCGGCGAACAAAGGTACCGGTAAATGGACCAGCCAGAGTTCTCTGGATCTGGGAGAACCGCTGTCGTTGATCACCGAATCCGTATTCGCTCGCTATATCTCTTCTCTGAAAGACCAGCGCGTTGCGGCATCTAAAGTACTGTCCGGCCCGCAGGCTCAACTGGCTGGTGATAAAGCAGAGTTTGTTGAGAAAGTTCGTCGCGCGCTGTACCTGGGTAAAATCGTCTCTTACGCGCAGGGCTTCTCTCAACTGCGTGCCGCGTCTGACGAGTACAACTGGGATCTGAACTACGGCGAAATCGCGAAGATCTTCCGCGCGGGCTGCATCATTCGTGCGCAGTTCCTGCAGAAAATTACTGACGCGTATGCTGAAAACAAAGGCATTGCTAACCTGCTGCTGGCCCCGTACTTCAAAAATATCGCTGACGAATATCAACAAGCGCTGCGCGATGTAGTGGCTTATGCCGTGCAGAATGGTATTCCGGTACCGACCTTCTCTGCAGCAGTAGCCTACTACGATAGCTACCGTTCTGCGGTACTGCCGGCTAACCTGATCCAGGCCCAGCGCGACTACTTCGGTGCGCACACGTATAAACGCACTGATAAAGAAGGTGTGTTCCACACTGAATGGCTGGATTAATCTGATTTAGTCTAACTGTAAATGCAGGCCCGGAGCGCTCCTCCGGGCTTTTTTATTGCCAAAAAATGGGATTCAGTCAGGTCCGATATCCGGTGTTGTAGCAAAGCACGATATACTGGTGAAATGCAGAGCCGATGCGCCACGTTGTTGGCAACGTGTTCACCCTCAAATGTTTAACCGGAAGAAGTTACACAGCGAATGAAGATAACTATCTCAGGAACAGGTTATGTTGGTTTGTCGAACGGTATTCTGATTGCCCAGCACCATGAAGTGGTCGCTCTGGATATCGTTCCGACGAAGGTCGAGATGCTGAATCAGAAAAAATCGCCGATCGTTGATAGAGAGATCGAAGAGTATCTGGCGACAAAACAGCTGAATTTCCGTGCAACGACCGATAAGTATGATGCTTACCGCGACGCGGACTACGTTATCATCGCGACACCGACTGATTACGATCCGAAAACAAACTACTTTAACACCTCGAGCGTCGAGTCAGTGATCCGCGATGTAGTCGAAATCAACCCAAATGCGGTGATGGTAATTAAATCAACGATTCCGGTTGGCTTTACGAACTCCATTAAAGAACAGTTGGGTATCGACAATATTTTCTTTTCGCCAGAATTCCTGCGTGAAGGTCGTGCACTGTACGACAACCTGCATCCGTCCCGTATCGTTATTGGTGAATGTTCCGAACGTGCCGAGCGTTTTGCCGCGCTGCTGCAGGAAGGAGCGGTTAAAAAAGACATTCCGACGCTGTTTACCGACTCGACTGAAGCCGAAGCCATCAAGTTGTTCGCTAACACCTATCTGGCGTTACGTGTGGCCTACTTTAACGAGCTGGATAGCTATGCAGAAAGTCTTGGCTTGAATTCACGGCAGATTATTGAAGGTGTGTGCCTGGATCCGCGTATCGGTAATCACTACAACAACCCGTCATTCGGCTATGGTGGCTACTGCCTGCCGAAAGATACTAAGCAGTTGCTGGCGAACTACGCGTCTGTACCGAATAACATTATTGGTGCGATCGTTGATGCGAACCGTACGCGTAAGGACTTCATCGCAGATTCTATTCTTGCGCGTAAGCCTAAGGTAGTTGGCGTGTACCGTTTGATCATGAAAAGTGGTTCCGATAATTTCCGGGCATCATCGATTCAGGGCATCATGAAGCGCATTAAGGCAAAGGGCGTGCCCGTTATTATCTATGAACCGGTCATGGAAGAGGATGAATTTTTTCATTCCCGAGTTGTGCGTGATCTTAATGCGTTCAAAAATGAAGCGGATATTATTATTTCTAACCGTATGACGTCAGAATTAGCTGATGTTGCCGATAAAGTGTATACCCGCGATTTGTTTGGTAGTGATTAATCTCGTCTCCATAAAAAAGGCCTTATAAAAGGCCTTTTTTATTTTAATCAGGCCAGTAATCAAACTTTGTAGAAATCACGGTACCAGTCAACAAAGTTCTTCACCCCATCATTTACCGTGGTTTCAGGTTTGAAACCAATTACCTCATACAGCGCTTGAGTGTCCGCGCTGGTTTCCAGTACATCACCTGGCTGTAGCGGTAGCATATTTTTCTTCGCTTCAATACCCAGAGCATCTTCCAGAGCCTGGATATAGTCCATTAGCTCAACCGGTGAACTATTGCCGATATTGTAGACGCGATAGGGCGCAATGCTGGCTGCTGGCGTGCCTGTTTCAACGGTCCATTGCGTGTCTGCGAGTGGAATGACATCCTGCAGGCGAATGATTGCTTCTGCGATATCATCAATATAGGTAAAGTCACGCTTCATTTTGCCATAGTTATAGACGTCAATACTTTTCCCTTCCAGCATCGCTTTGGTGAACTTAAACAGCGCCATATCCGGACGACCCCAAGGACCGTACACGGTAAAGAAACGCAACCCGGTTGTGGGCAATCCGTACAAATGGGAATAAGTATGGGCCATCAGTTCGTTGGCTTTTTTGGTTGCCGCATACAGAGATACGGGGTGATCAACGGAATCATCCGTTGAGAAAGGCATTTTGCGATTCAGGCCGTAAACTGAACTGGATGAGGCATAGAGTAAATGCTGAATTTTATTATGGCGACACCCTTCCAGTATGTTCAGAAATCCTGTGAGATTTGAGTCTGCATAGGCATGCGGGTTTTCGAGTGAATATCGTACGCCAGCCTGTGCTGCGAGATGGATCACACGCTCAAAATGCCCGGATGCGAAAAGTTCACTCATACCCTCGCGGTCGGCTAAATCAATTTTATGAAACTGGAAACCAGGCTGTGCTAGTAATTCCAGACGAGCTTGTTTAAGGCTGACGTCGTAGTAATCGTTCAGGTTATCAATACCGACTACTTGATGGCCAGCCTCAAGGAGGCGTTTGCTAACGTGGAAGCCGATGAAACCAGCGGCACCCGTAACCAGGTATTTCATGTTTATTCCTCTTTTTGGCTAAATAATAGCCAGGCACCAACAGGTGCTACTAAAAAGTGGAATGATACCGTTAGATGGTAAAAAAGCTAATTGTTATATTATTTACGCCTACCATTTTTACTGGTCAGACGGTAAGTATTCACGATATGAATTCAATAAAATGAATTGTAAAGTATAACGATTAGCGGGCATGAAACCTGTTTGTTGATGGTTTTTTGCGCATGAAGATGTTCTTTGAGTATTGACACTTTTTTTTAATCGTATCGTTTTTCAGTAGTGATTGAATTACCAATCAAAATCCCTGAAACAATTTGATTTTTTTATCATTAATCCTATGGCATTACCTCGATTTATAGCTAAACTGATTCCAGTTTAAGTCTTTCCTTATCTAGGGTTTCTATGTCTGTAAGTGATAACAACATGTCCGGGCGCAGTCACGATCCGGAACAGATTGATCTGATTGATTTATTGGTACAGTTGTGGCGTGGGAAAGTAACAATCGTTATCGCGATTGTTATTGCCATAGTGCTTGCTGTGGGCTATTTGGCAGTTGCTAAGGAGAAATGGACCTCAACAGCCATTATTACTCAACCGGATGTTGGTCAGATAGCCACATATAACAACGCCCTCAATGTGTTGTATGGTGTCAGCGCCCCCAAGGCTACTGAACTGCAGACAAACGTGGTTGGTCGTTTCAGTACTTCTCTCTCTGCATTGGCTGAAACGCTTGATAATCAGGAAGAACCACAGAAACTGTCAATTGAACAATCTGTTAAAGGTCAACCGCTGCCGTTGGCGGTTTCTTATGTGGGTAGCTCACCAGAAGACGCTCAGCGTCAGCTCGCCGAATACATTCAACAAACAGATGAAAAGGTTGCTAAAGAGCTGAAGCTTGACCTGATTGATAATATCAAGTTGCAAACCACCACGTTGCAAGACTCTCTGAAAACTCAGGAAGTGGTTGCTCAGGAGCAAAAAGATCTGCGAATTAAGCAAATCCAGGAAGCGCTACGTTATGCAGAACAAGCAGGTGTGACGAAACCGCAAATTCAGCAGACGCAGGATGTGACGCAGGACAGTATGTTCCTGTTGGGTAGTGATGCCCTGAAGTCCATGATTGAGCACGAATCTACACGCCCTTTGATATTGTCTGATAACTACTTTCAGACCAAACAAAAGCTGTTGGATATCGAAAATCTTAAGCTTGAAGGGACTGAGTTGCACGCCTATCGCTATGTGATGAAACCAACGTTACCGATTCGTCGTGACAGCCCGAAAAAAGCGATTACCCTCGTGCTGGCGGTTTTGCTCGGTGGGATGATTGGTGCAGGCGTGGTGCTGGGGCGAAATGCTCTGCGTGGTTACAAAGCCAAAGCTGAGTAAGTCTAAAGCTGACAACAAAAAACCGGGCAGTGCCCGGTTTTTTCATATCTGCAACTTACTGATGACGCTTACGTAAATTCTCAATCACCGTCGTCAGGTCGAGGTCCTGGTCCTGCAGCAGCACCAGCAGGTGATACATCAGATCAGAAGCTTCATTTGTCAGCTCAAAACGGTCGTTAACGGTCGCAGCCAGCGCGGTTTCTACGCCTTCTTCACCTACTTTCTGCGCGATACGTTTGGTGCCGCTGGCATACAGTTTCGCGGTGTAGGAGCTGGCCGGGTCAGCGGTTTTACGTTCGGCCAGCAGTTGCTCAAGCTGATACAGGAACAGCCACTGGTGGCTTGCGTCACCAAAGCAGCTTGAGGTACCTTTATGGCAGGTTTGGCCAATCGGGTTAACCAGCACCAGCAGGGTGTCGTTGTCGCAGTCAGGCGCAATGCGCACCACATTCAGGAAGTGACCGGAGGTCTCTCCTTTGGTCCACAGGCGCTGTTTGGTCCGTGAGAAAAAGGTCACTTTGCCGCTTTCGAGCGTTTTATCCAGCGCCTCCGGGTTCATATACCCCAGCATCAATACTTCACCGGAAACCGCATGCTGCACGATGACTGGCATCAGTCCGTCGGTTTTTTCCCAGTCCAGCTCGCGGCATTGTTGCTTCGTTAACATATCCTGATCTCCACGCCCTGTGTTGCCAGGTACGCTTTTAATTCGCCAATATTGATAATTTGTTTGTGGAAGACGGAGGCGGCAAGCGCGCCGTCAACGTCGGCATCCCGGAAAGCTTCGAGGAAGTGTTCCATGGTGCCCGCACCGCCGGAGGCAATCAGCGGTACGTGGCAAACATCACGCACTTTTTTCAGTTGTTCCAGGTCATAACCGTTACGTACGCCGTCCTGGTTCATCATGTTCAGGACGATTTCGCCCGCGCCGCGTTTTTGGACCTCCTGCACCCAGTCCAGTGTTTCCCACTGAGTGACGCGGGTACGGCTTTCATCTCCCGTATACTGATTGACATGATATTTGCCGGTTTCGGCGTCATACCAGGTATCAATGCCCACCACGATGCACTGCACGCCAAAGCGATCCGCCAGACGGGTGATAAGTTCCGGTTCGGCCAGCGCCGGGGAGTTGATGGAGATTTTATCCGCCCCAAAGGAGAGAATGCGCGCCGCATCGTCGATGGATTTAATGCCGCCGGCTACGCAGAACGGAATATCGATCACTTCCGCCACGCGTGATACCCAGCTTTTATCCACTACGCGGCCATCGCTGGAAGCGGTGATATCGTAGAACACCAGTTCATCTGCACCTTCATCGGCATAGCGTTTTGCCAGCGGGACGATGTCACCAATAATCTCGTGATTGCGGAACTGGACACCTTTTACCACCTGCCCATCACGGACGTCCAGACAAGGAATTATGCGTTTTGCCAGCATTGAATGGCCTCCTCAACGGTGAACTTACCTTCCAGCAGGGCTCGTCCGACGATCACACCACGAACACCGGTCCCGCGCAGGGCCGCTACGTCCTCGATTCCGCCAATGCCGCCAGATGACTGAAATGCCACCTGCGGGTATTTGGCGCACACTTCTTCATACAGCGCGACGTTTGAGCCTGCCAGCGTACCGTCGCGGGAGATATCGGTGCACAGCACGTGCTTCAGGCCGACGGGTAAATAGGTCTCAACCAGTTCTTCCAGTGAAACCCCGGAATCTTCCTGCCAGCCGCTAACCGCAACCTGTTTATTACCGTGCTCGTCAATACGAACGTCCAGCGCCAGCACCAGTGCGTCTGCACCAAAACGGGAAAACCAGCTTTTGACTTCCTCAGGGGATTTTACCGCCGTCGAACCCACCACCACGCGCGCCACACCTGCGTCAAGAAGCGCCGCCACGTCTGCTTCCGTACGTACGCCGCCGCCAACCTGTACCGGAACATTGACGCCAGCGACCAGCGTTTTGATCAGCGGGATCTGGCGCTGTGCCGGGTCTTTCGCGCCGGTTAAATCAACCAGGTGCAGCACTTCAGCACCCTGGGCTGCATAATCCTGCAAACGGGGGAGAGGATCGTTACCGTAATCACGTTGCTTAGCGTAATCGCCCTGATGAAGACGCACCACCGTGCCGTCGATTAAATCTAATGCCGGAATAATCATTACATCTCCAGAAAGTTTTTCAGCAACTGTGCCCCAGCCGCGCCCGAACGTTCCGGGTGAAACTGTACGCCAAAGAAATTGTCCTTTTGTACTGCCGTGGTAAACGGTTCGCCGTAATTGCACTGGGCGATGGTCCACGGGTTTACCGGCATAGCGTAGCTGTGTACAAAGTAGAAATAGGCGCCATCTTCAATGCCCTGGAACAGTCGATTTCCCGCCTGCGGATAGACGCGATTCCAGCCCATATGCGGCAGCGGCAGACCGAAATCGGTCATCTTCGGGACGTCTTGCTCAATAATGCCCAGCAGGGAGACACCGTTACTCTCTTCGCTGCGACGGCCCAGCAGTTGCATACCTAAACAGATCCCCAGTACCGGTTGCGTACAGGCTTTAATCAGTTCAATCAGTTCGCGCTCGTGCAACTGGTCCATAGCCGCCTGCGCGGTGCCGACGCCCGGCAGAAACAGTTTATCGGCGCGCAGCACTACGTCCGGGTCACGGCTGACAACAGGATCGTATCCATGGCGTGCGACGGCGGATTTTACCGAGTGCAGGTTGGCGCAACCGGTGTCCAGAATCACCACGTTCATTACAGCACTCCTTTTGAGGAGGGCAGCGTGTCGCCTTCTACACGAATCGCCTGACGCAGCGTACGGCCAAAGGCTTTAAACAGGCTCTCCACACGGTGGTGGTCATTTTTGCCTTTGGTTTTCAGGTGCAGGGTGACGCCCATAGTGTAAGAGAGTGAACGGAAGAAGTGTTCGATCATCTCCGTGCTCAGATCGCCAACGCGCTGGTAGGTAAACTCCGCGCGGTATTCCAGGTGCGGACGCCCGGAGATATCCAGCGCGCAACGTGCCAGGCACTCATCCATCGGCAGTACAAAACCAAAACGATTGATGCCGCGTTTATCGCCTAACGCCAGCTTTAAGGCTTCGCCCAGCGCCAGACCGGTATCTTCAACGGTGTGGTGATCGTCTATATACAGATCGCCCTTGACGGCAATCTCCATGCGAAAACCGCCGTGGGTGGCGATTTGATCCAGCATGTGGTCAAAGAAGCCAACGCCGGTATTGATTTTGCTGCGGCCTTCGCGGTCCAGCCAGACTTTGACGTCAATCTGCGTTTCTTTAGTATTACGCTCAACGTGTGCGTAGCGGTCACGTTTGGTCAACTGCTCGCCGATCATCGCCCAGTTCAGGGTATCGCGATGGTAACGCAATCCGCTAATGCCCATGTTTTCAGCGAGCTGAATATCGGTCGCCCGATCGCCAATGACGTAGCTGTTCGCCATATCCATGGCCTGTTCAACCAGATACTGTTCAACCAGCTTCACTTTTGGCTTACGGCAATCGCAATCGTCCGCTGGCAGGTGCGGGCAAATCAGTACCTCATCAAACGTCACGCCCTGAGAGGTGAAAATTTGCATCATCAGGTTATGCGGACCGTCAAAATCAGCCTGCGGGAAACTCTGGGTTCCGAGTCCATCCTGGTTAGTGATCATAACCAGCTTAAAACCTGCTTTTTGCAGTTTCAGCAAAACGGGAACAACTTCCGGCTCGAAGGCGAGTTTGTCAAAGCGATCGACCTGAAAGTCACTTGGCGGTTCGGAAATCAGGGTTCCATCACGGTCAATAAAAAGATACTTCTGGCTCATACTTGCTCCGCACGTAAGGCGTCAATGACGCGCTGGCTCTCTTCACGGGTTCCGACAGTAATTCGCAGGCAGCCGCTTAACGAAGGTTGTTTATTCTGATCTCGTAAGATAATGCCCTGATCCCACAAAGATTTAAATACGCTACTTGATGCGGTGAAGCGCGCCAGAACATAGTTGGTTTCAGAATCGAATACCTGCTCTACACAGCGAATTGTTTTCAGGTTATCTACCAGATACTGACGCTCTTCCAGGATCTGCTCTACGCGTTTACGCATGGCGGAAATCCCTTGCGGCGTCAGCGCCTGGGCGGCGATATCTGCCACCGGCGTAGAGAGCGGGTAAGGGGCAATCACTTTTAACAGCAGATTGATAACCTCTTCATTCGCCAGCGTAAACCCGCAGCGTAAACCGGCGAGCGCAAACGCTTTGGACAACGTGCGTAATATCACCAGATGCGGATACTCAGACAGCCAGCCTGCCAGCGTGGCCTGCGGGCAAAACTCGATATACGCTTCATCGGCAACCACGATAGCTTTACCCTGCGTCATGTCGAGCAGCGAACGCAGATCCTGTGGCTTGATCAGTTGGCCGGTTGGGTTGTTCGGGCTGCATACGTAAACCACTTTCACGCCATCAAGCTTGTCCGCGATGCCTTGCAAATCAAGTTGCCAGCTATCAAGGGTTGGAACGGTGCGGCACTCAACGCCAATCGTTTCGGCGCTGACGCTGTACATGCCGTAAGTCGGCGGGCAGTAGAGAATGGCATCTTTACCGGGTTCGCAAAAAGCGCGCACCAGCAGTTCGATCCCTTCATCTGCGCCGCGGCTGACCAGTACCTGCTCCGGTTTGACGCCAGCATACTGCGCGTAATTCTCAATCACCGCTTTCGGCTGGCATTCAGGGTAGCGGTTCAGCGTTTGCTGAGTGAGCTGGAACTCAACGGCGGTTGGGTACTCATTCGCGTTGAGCCAGACATCGCCGTTACCGCCGAGACGACGGGCAGACTGATAGGGCGTTAATTCGCGAACATTCTTACGGGCTAAATCAGTGACGCTGAGAAAGTTGTCAGTGCTCATGCTTGCTCCTTCAGGGCGTTAACGCGCAGGGTGACGGCATTTTTGTGGGCAGTCAGTCGTTCAGCAGCGGCCAGTGTTTCAATGGTTGAGGCCAGGGCAGAGAAACCTTGTGGGGTTAATTCCTGTACGGTCATCCGTTTCTGGAAATCAGCCAGCCCAAGGCTTGAGCAGGTCGCGGTATAGCCGTAGGTCGGAAGAACGTGGTTGGTGCCAGAAGCATAGTCGCCTGCGGATTCCGGCGACCAGTCGCCGAGGAACACCGAACCGGCGCTGGTGATCTCATCAACCAGTTCACGCGCGTTGCGGGTCTGAATAATCAGGTGTTCCGGACCGTAGGCGTTAGATATTTCAACGCACTGCGCCAGATCTTTCGCCACGATTAAGCGGCTGGCGGAGAGTGCCTGACGTGCGGTCTCAGCGCGGGAAAGCTCAGCGAGCTGTCGTTCAACGGCTTTGGCAACGCCTTCGGCAAGCGTAGCGTCTGGTGTCAGGAGAATAACCTGCGAGTCGGGGCCGTGTTCTGCCTGAGAAAGCAGGTCAGAGGCAACAAAGTCCGGCGTCGCACCGCTGTCGGCGATAACCAGCACTTCGGACGGGCCAGCAGGCATGTCGATGGCCGCGCCGTCAAGACGCTGGCTGACCTGGCGTTTGGCTTCGGTCACATATGCATTGCCTGGTCCGAAGATTTTATCGACCTTAGGAATAGATTCGGTGCCCAGCGCCAGCGCGGCAATAGCCTGCGCGCCGCCTACATTAAACACCTCTTTTACGCCACACAGTTGCGCGGCGTAGAGGATTTCATCTGCAATCGGCGGCGGTGAGCACAGCACCACTTTTTTGCAACCGGCGATGCGCGCCGGGGTCGCCAGCATTAATACGGTGGAAAACAGCGGTGCCGAACCTCCAGGAATATACAGGCCCACGGAAGCGATAGGGCGGGTAACCTGCTGGCAACGCACGCCTGGCTGGGTCTCGATATCCACCGGTGGCAGGATCTGCGCGGTGTGGAAAGTATCAATATTACGCACCGCCGCCTGCATGGCTTGTTTCAGTTCGTCGCTCAGGCGACTGCTGGCTTGCTGGATTTCTTCCTCGGTCACGCGCAGCGCGCCAACCTCGGTTTTATCGAACTTTGCGCTGTATTCACGCAGCGCCCGGTCGCCGTTATTTTTGACGTTCTCAAGGATCTCGGCCACCGTACGGCTGATGCTTTCAGAGGCGGAAATTGCCGGGCGCATCAGCAGTTCGCGCTGCTGCTCGGGGCTACAGCTATTCCAGTCAATCAGGGTATTGAAGCTCATGGTCGTTACTCCATTATCGGGTGTTGCCGGATGGCGGCGCTGCCTTATCCGGCCTACAAGACCCGTAATATCAATGATTGTGACAATTCTTGTAGGCCTGATAAGCGAAGCGCCATCAGGCATCAGATCACTCCATCATCTTCTCAATCGGCAACACCAGAATTGAGCTGGCACCGAGCGCTTTCAGTTTTTCCATTGTTTCCCAGAACAGGGTTTCGCTGCTGACCATGTGCATGGCAACACGCTGCTGGTCGCCCGCCAGAGGCAGAATGGTAGGGCGCTCAGCGCCGGGCAGCAGGGCGATGACCTCGTCCAGACGCTCGCTCGGCGCGTGCATCATGATGTATTTGGATTCACGGGCCTGAATAACCCCCTGGATACGGGTTAGCAGTTTGTCGATCAGTTGTTGCTTGGCTTCGGCCATTTCGCCGTCGCGCTGAATCAGACAGGCTTTAGAGCGGTAGATCACTTCTACTTCGCGCAGACCGTTGGCTTCAAGCGTTGCGCCGGTGGACACCAGATCGCAAATCGCATCAGCCAGACCCGCACGGGGAGCGACTTCTACTGAGCCGTTTAACAGACAAGATTTGAACGAAACTCCTTTCTGATCGAGATAACGTTTGAGCAGGTGTGGGTAAGAGGTCGCGATACGTTTACCGTTCAGCGCTGCCGGACCATCCCATGCTTCATCAACCGGGGTAGCCAGCGAGAGACGGCAGCCGCCGAAGTCCAGACGGCGCAGAGTAAAATAGCGAGGGTCTTCACCCTGTGCCCGGCGGTTGAGCAGTTCCTCTTCCAGAACGTTTTCCCCGATGATGCCGAGGTCAACGACACCGTCCATCACCAGACCCGGGATATCGTCATCACGCACGCGCAGAATATCGATCGGCATGTTCTCCGCCATCGCAATCAGGCGCTGGGTGTGAAGATTAATTTTAATGCCGCAACGGGCCAGTAATTCGCGTGAGTCATCGCTTAAGCGGCCTGATTTCTGCATAGCTATGCGTAAACGGGTGTTGTCTAACATTCTTTATTCCTCGTTATCCTGTCTGAATCAGTTTGGGTCACGCACAAAAAAAAGCCCCCGGAAGAAATCTTCCGGGGGCTTTCTCATACGCTCATGCACCGCTGGAAGATTTAAACGTCTCCCAGCACACATCGCCTGAAAGACTAGTCAGGATGATGGTGATGATGGTGTTTGAATTGAGCGCGTGTCATAAATTTTCTCGATGAATGTTTATTCATTTGATGTCTTTTAACCTAAACCACTTTAGCTACGGAAAGCAAGGGCTTTTTTTGATCATTAATTCATTTCATATTGATACTATGAATTGTCAGCCACCGTGGGCTGGCGTAGCCTTGCGTTATAGGCCAAAAGTCAGGAGAGAAGGCATGAAAAAGGTCGCAATTGTCGGGTTAGGTTGGTTAGGCATGCCGTTAGCCATGTCGCTGGCGGCGAGAGGCTGGCAGGTTACCGGCAGCAAAACCACATTGGATGGGGTGGAAGCGGCCCGCATGAGCGGTATCGAGAGTTACTCGCTGCGCCTGGAACCTGAACTGGTCTGTGAGGCTGACGATCTCGATGCACTGATGGACGCCGATGCGCTGGTTATTACGCTGCCTGCGCGTCGTAGCGGTCCTGGGGAAGCATTTTACTTGCAGGCCATGCAGGAACTGGTCGACAGCGCGCTGGCGTATCGGATCCCACGAATTATTTTTACCAGTTCGACGTCAGTCTATGGTGACGTTCAAGGCACAGTGAAAGAGGGGACGCCGCGTAATCCGGTCACGGCGAGCGGTCGTGTCCTGAAAGAACTTGAAGACTGGTTGCACAATTTGCCAGGCACGTCGGTGGATATTTTGCGTCTGGCCGGGTTGGTCGGTCCGGGAAGACATCCTGGTCGCTTCTTCGCTGGCAAGACGGCACCTGACGGACATCATGGCGTCAATCTGGTGCATCTGGACGATGTGGTTTCTGCCATCACGTTACTGCTGCAAGCGCCTAAAGGGGGACACATCTATAATATATGTGCGCCTATGCATCCAGCGCGTAACGTGTTCTATCCGCAGATGGCCCGCCAGTTGGGGATGGAGCCGCCGGAATTTCGCGGCGGTACGGATAACGGTAAAGGTAAAGTCATTGATGGCAACCGTATTTGTAATGAGCTTGGGTTTGAGTACCAGTATCCTGACCCGCTGGTGATGCCGATGGAGTGACAATCCAGCAGAGTGCCGCTGTATACCGCCAGGGGGCGAGTATGAAACCACTGCTGGACGTTCTTATCATCCTCGATGCATTAGAAAAAGAGGGCAGTTTCGCGGCGGCGTCGGCAAAATTGTTTAAGACGCCGTCTGCGCTTAGCTACACCGTCCATAAGCTGGAAAGCGATCTTAATATTCAGCTACTCGATCGCAGCGGACACCGGGCTAAGTTCACCCGCACCGGGCAGATGCTGCTGGAAAAGGGGCGGGAGGTGCTGCACACCGTCCGCGAACTTGAAAAGCAGGCGATTAAACTTCACGAAGGCTGGGAGAATGAACTGGTTATTGGCGTAGATGATACGTTTCCCTTTTCACTGCTGGCCCCACTCATCGAATCTTTCTATCAACACCACAGCGTGACGCGCCTGAAGTTTATCAATGGCGTGCTGGGCGGCTCCTGGGACGCCCTCACTCAGGGCCGGGCGGATATTATCGTTGGCGCCATGCATGAACCCCCTGCAGCGAGCGAATTTGGCTTTGCACGGCTCGGGGTTTTGGAACAGGTGTTTGTGGTTGCGCCGCATCACCCGCTGGCGCAGGAACAGGAACCGTTAAATCGTCGTACCATTCGCCGTTTTCGCGCCATTGTGGTGGGCGACAATGCGCAGCATGCCAACGTCTCAGGTTCCCAGGTGCTGGACGATCAAGAAGCCATTACCGTTTTTGACTTCAAAACCAAGCTGGAACTGCAAATCAGCGGTCTGGGATGTGGCTATATTCCGCGCTACCTGGCGCAGCGATTTCTGGAGAGCGGCGCACTGATTGAGAAAAAAGTGGTCGCGCAAATTGTCTTTGAACCCGTGTGGATAGGCTGGAATGAACAGACCGCCGGGTTGGCCAGTGCCTGGTGGCGGGATGAGATTTTAGCAAATAGTGCTATTGCCGGGGTGTACGTTAAAACGGCTGCTGACAAATCAATCAGTTAAGAAAAAATATTCTTTTGTGGCCGCTTCAATCTCTTGTTATTTCTCCCCAATTTAGGGCAAAATACGCCGCTTGCAAAAAATGACATTAACCGACGTTTTAATACGCGTCGGTTATTTTTTTGCATCAAACCAATCATTCATAAAAGAGGCCGGGCTTCGTACCGGATAGATACTTACTTAAAAATCGACAGTTGTTGTCGCTGAGGATTAACAAAAAATGGGGCAATTTTTTGCTTACGCGACGGTTTTCGCCGTAATGGGGGATAACCATGTCGCATAACGCTACTCCAAACACCTCTCGCGTGGAATTACGTAAAACGCTTACGCTGGTTCCGGTTGTCATGATGGGCCTTGCCTATATGCAGCCGATGACGCTGTTCGATACATTCGGTATCGTATCAGGAATGACCGATGGTCACGTCCCGACAGCTTACGCCTTTGCACTGATCGCCATCCTCTTTACCGCACTGAGCTACGGTAAACTGGTGCGTCGCTATCCGTCTGCAGGCTCTGCCTACACTTACGCCCAGAAATCCATTAGCCCGACCGTTGGCTTTATGGTGGGTTGGTCATCACTGCTGGACTACCTGTTCGCTCCGATGATCAACATTCTGTTGGCAAAAATTTATTTTGAAGCCCTGGTGCCGTCGATACCGTCATGGATATTCGTGGTGGCGCTGGTGGCCTTTATGACCGCCTTCAACCTGCGCAGCCTTAAATCCGTTGCGAATTTCAACACCGTAATCGTGTTGTTGCAGGTGGTGCTGATTGCAGTGATCCTCGGCATGGTCGTTTATGGCGTGTTCGAAGGGGAAGGTGCTGGTACATTGGCGAGCAGCCGTCCGTTCTGGTCAGGTGATGCACACGTGATCCCGATGATCACGGGCGCTACGATCCTGTGCTTCTCGTTCACCGGTTTTGACGGTATCAGCAACCTGTCAGAAGAAACCAAAGACGCTGAGCGCGTGATCCCGCGTGCGATTTTCCTGACTGCGCTGATTGGTGGCCTGATCTTTATCGTCTCCACCTATCTGTTGCAGCTGTACTTCCCGGATATCTCGCGCTTCAAAGATCCAGACGCTTCACAGCCGGAAATCATGCTGTACGTCGCCGGTAAGTTCTTCCAGGTTGGCGCGTTGATTTTCTCTACCATTACCGTACTGGCGTCCGGTATGGCGGCGCATGCAGGCGTAGCGCGTCTGATGTACGTGATGGGGCGTGACGGCGTGTTCCCGAAAAGTTTCTTCGGTTATGTACACCCGAAATGGCGTACTCCGTCCATGAACATCATTCTGGTTGGTGCGATTGCTCTGCTGGCAATCAACTTCGACCTGGTGATGGCGACGGCGCTGATTAACTTTGGTGCGCTGGTGGCGTTTACCTTCGTTAACCTGTCGGTAATCTCCCAGTTCTGGATCCGTGAGAAGCGTAACAAGACGCTGAAAGACCACTTCCAGTATCTGTTCCTGCCGATGTGTGGTGCGCTGACCGTTGGTGCGCTGTGGGTGAATCTGGAAGAGAGCTCAATGGTTCTGGGTCTGATCTGGGCTGGTATCGGTCTGATTTACCTGGCTTGTGTGACCAAAAGCTTCCGCAACCCGGTGCCGCAGTACGACGAAGATGTCGCGTAATAACGGTATTTAGCTGAAAAAAAACGGAGACAAGTTCTCCGTTTTTTTATACGTGGGATTTATACAATCTCTTCGGCGTACTGCCAGAGTGATTTCAGCAGCATCAACTTTTCTTTGTTATCCGCATATTGGTGGCTCAATAGCTGCAGTTCATTGGCGTAATTTTGCAAAAACTCCGGTGTGAATACCTGGCGACGATGGTCCAGCCAGCGCTGCTGTTCAGCTTCGTCCAGCGTTCCGGGGAAGTTACGTGCACGGTAATTAAACAGCAGTTTTTCAATGCGCTTATCGACAAAGGAGATATCCAGCGCCGGTAAATTGCGTGGTTCGGTTTCCAGAACGATTTTCATCGCCGCACGGTCAGCATCGCTGAAAAAGCCGTTATAAAGTTGGGCATCTACGTTATCTGATGGTGCAAAGGGTTCCGCATCTGCAAAGATCGCGACCACTTTGTCGCGTATCTGCGGATTTTCACGCAGAACTTTGAGATTATCCAGACAGTGCTGGCGGTTAATGCCAAGACGGTCGGCATCTTCCGGACGCAGGGTATTAGCCTGTGCCAGTACCGGGCATTTGTTGATGTGCACCAGTTTAACCGGTACGGCCGGGTTATCACCCAGATCCGCTTTAGACGTATAAAGCCGCTCGCGCAGGGCGTCACTGTCGAGTTCGAGCAGCGGCGAAATATCACCGGCTAAGTCGACCATAATAACCGCGTTACGATTCTCCGGATGCCACGCCAACGGCGCTACCCAACTGGTGTTGCCGCGCCATGCGCCGAACATACCAGAGACATGGACCAGCGGCTTCATTTGCGGGACATCAATCAGCGCGGCCAGCTTGTGCTTATTACGATGGCTGTAGAGATAATCAAACAGACGCGGCTGGCGCGACTTCACTAATTGCGCCATTGCGATCGTGGCGTATACGTCCGCCATCGCATCGTGAGCATTGGCATGCTCAATACCGTTGGCTTTGGTCAAATGCTCCAGGCGGAAGCTGGGTAAGCCGTCGTCGTTTTCCGGCCAGTTAATGCCTTCAGGACGCAGGGCATAGCAGGCGCGCATCACATCCAGCAGATCCCAGCGCGAATTATCGTTCTGCCAGCTCCAGGCATAGGGATCGTAGAAATTGCGATACAGGATGTTGCGCGTCACCTCATCATCGAAGCGCACGTTGTTATAGCCCAGGATACAGGTTTTCGGCACGGTGAACAGGGCGTGGATGCGTGCAGCAAAAGCGGCTTCATTTTCTCCCTTTTCACGTGCTTCCTGCGGTGTGATACCCGTAATCAACACCGCCTCAGGCTGCGGCAGATAATCGTCCGCGGGTTTGCAATAAAAGACTTCTGGTTCACCGATGATGTTGAAATCATTATCTGTGCGTATAGCCGCAAATTGCGCGGGTCTGTCCAGCGCCGGATGGGTACCAAAGGTCTCGTAATCGTGGAAGAGAAAACCAGGTTGCTGCTTGCCGTCATTCATTGTTCAGTTATGTCCGGGATCAATTTAGCGCTGGTTCAAGAATACCAAAAAATAGCGAGATAATCAGCTATGGCATTATCGAAGCTGGATTGTGTACGCAATAAAATTGAGATAAACAGGGCATTAATGGAATTAATTAATAAATTCCGCACTGTTAAAATAAATTACGGAAATAAAATATCTTGAGGTTGCGGGTTTGTAAATAATCTAACTGATAACCATTATTGTTATTTCCCTTTTATTTACTGTGTTCTGGAAACTTTAAAAATCTTTTATAAACAATGGTTTTTTATTTATGTCAATTCGCTGTCATGCATTGTAATGAAATGTGATTGATGTAAAAAATAAATAATCTAAACGCCATATAATTATTGGATATATCTAATAACAGGAGGTTATATGAGCATTAGTCGGCGTAATTTTTTGCGAGGAGTGGGTATAGGCTGTTCAGCCTGTGCGATAGGCAGTTTCCCGCCTGGGGCACTGGCGCGAAATTCTCCAGAGAGCATCAAAGGGAAAACATCCCTGACGCCAAGTTTGTGCGAGATGTGTTCTTTTCGCTGCCCAATTCAGGCTCAGGTGATTAATAATAAAACGGTTTTTATTCAGGGAAACCCTAATGCGCCACAGCAGGGGACACGTGTCTGCGCTCGCGGCGGCAGCGGCGTTAGCCTGGTCAACGACCCTCATCGCATTGTTAAACCCATGAAACGCACAGGACCTCGCGGGAGCGGTGACTGGCAGGTTATTAGCTGGGAACAGGCGTATAAAGAAATCGCCGAAAAAATGACGGCAATAAAAACGCAATATGGTCCCCAGGGAGTCGTCTTCTCGTCTAAATCTGGCTCGCTGTCTGGCCATTTATTTCACCTCGCGACGGCTTTCGGGTCACCGAATACCTTTACTCACGCATCAACGTGTCCTGCCGGTAAAGCCATTGCCGCTAAAGTTATGATGGGTGGCGATTTAGCCATGGATATCGCCAATACCCGTTATATGGTCTCTTTTGGCCATAACCTCTATGAAGGGATCGAGGTTGCTGATACGCATGAGCTGATGACCGCGCAGGAGAAGGGGGCGAAGATGGTCAGCTTCGATCCCCGTCTGTCCGTATTCTCCAGCAAGGCGGATGAATGGCATGCGCTCAAGCCGGGCGGCGATTTACCGGTGTTGATGGCCATGTGTCACGTCATGATCAATGAAAATCTGTATGACGCGGACTTTGTTGCGCGCTACACCACGGGGTTTGAGCAACTGGCAGAAGCGGTACAAGAGACCACGCCGGAATGGGCGCAGCAGCTCTCGGATGTGCCTGCTGATGTCATTGTTCGGGTCACCCGCGAAATGGCCGCCTGCGCGCCTCATGCCATCGTCAGTCCGGGCCATCGCGCGACGTTTTCGCAAGAAGAAATTGATATGCGGCGCATGATTTTTACCCTCAATGTGCTGCTTGGCAATATTGAGCGTGAAGGCGGTTTGTATCAGAAAAAAGCGGCGGCAACTTACAATAAGCTGGCTGGAGAGAAGGTCGCTCCGGTGCTGGCAAAACCCGATGTCAAATTACCCAAGCCAACGGCGCAGCGTATCGATCTGGTAGCCCCGCAGTTTAAGTACATCGCGGCGGGCGGTGGTGTGGTGCAAAGCATCATTGATGCTGTGTTAAACCAGACGCCTTATCCGGTGAAGGGATGGATTATGTCCCGACACAACCCTTTCCAAACCGTAACCTGTCGACCAGATCTGGTCAAAACCGTTGAACAGCTCGACCTTGTGGTCAGTTGTGATGTCTATTTAAGCGAAAGCGCGGCGTATGCCGACTACCTTTTGCCTGAATGTACTTACCTTGAGCGCGATGAAGAAGTTTCAGACATGTCGGGTCTGAATCCAGCCTATGCCCTGCGTCAGCAGGTAGTAGAACCTATTGGTGATGCGCGTCCGAGCTGGCAAATCTGGAAAGAGCTGGCCGTGCAGTTAGGCCTTGGCCAATTCTACCCATGGCAGGATATGCAAACGCGTCAGTTATACCAGCTTAATGGCGATCATGCGCTATCTGCTGAATTGCGTCAGAAAGGGTATCGGGAGTGGGGTGTTCCGTTGCTGCTGCGTGAACCTGAAGCGGTGCGTCAGTTTGTGGAACGCTATCCGGGCGCGGTGGCGGTTGACAGCGACGGTACCTATGGCGAGCAACTGCGCTTTAAATCTCCGTCAGGAAAAATCGAACTCTATTCCGAAGAGCTGGAAACGCTCCTGCCTGGCTACGGTATTCCGCGCGCGCGCAATTTTGCGCTTAAAGGCGACAGTGAACTCTATTTTATCCAGGGAAAAGTGGCGGTGCATACCAATGGTGCGACGCAATACGTGCCACTGCTTAGCGAGTTGATGTGGGATAACGCAGTGTGGATCCACCCGCAAACGGCCCGTGAAAAAGGCATCAAAAGCGGCGATGACATCTGGCTGGAAAATGCGACCGGCAAGGAAAAAGGCAAAGCGCTGGTCACCGCCGGAATTCGGCCCGATACGCTGTTTGTTTATATGGGATTTGGCGCCAAGGCGGGAGCCAAAACCGCAGCGACAACGCACGGTATCCATTGCGGTAATTTGCTTCCGCATGTTACCAGTCCGGTTTCCGGTACGGTGGTCCACACCGCTGGCGTTACGCTTCGTCGGGCATGAGAAAGGAGAACATCATGAATCAATCTACAAACCCTTATGTCATGCTGCATGACGAGAAACGCTGTATCGGCTGTCAGGCATGTACGGTTGCCTGCAAAGTTCTGAATGATGTGCCAGAGGGATTTAGCCGTCTACAGGTACAGATCCGTTCACCCGAACATGAACCCGAGGTGCTGTCCCACTTCCAGTTTGTTCGCGTTTCCTGTCAGCATTGTGAAGATGCGCCGTGTGTCAGCGTTTGTCCGACCGGTGCATCATTTCGCGACGAAAATGGCATTGTGCAAGTGGATAAGTCTCGCTGTATTGGCTGTGACTACTGCGTTGCCGCTTGTCCGTTCCATGTCCGTTATCTCAATCCGCAAACGGGAATTGCCGACAAATGTAACTTCTGCGCAGATACCCGACTCGAGAGCGGTCAATCGCCCGCCTGCGTTTCCGTTTGTCCGACGGATGCGCTGAAATTTGGTCGTCGTGACGACCCGGAAATTCAGCACTGGATAAATCAAAAAGAGGTTTATCGCCAGCAGGATACGCGTAGCGGCCCGGTGAGTGTTTATCGGCGTAAAGAGATCCATCAGGAGGGTAAAGCATGAATTCTATCTGGGGAGCAGAGCTTAACTATGCGCCGGACTACTGGCCGCTGTGGCTCATTTATGCAGGCGTTGTTATTGTGCTGATGATTGCGGGCCTGGTTATGCACGCGCTGTTACGTCGGATGCTGGCACCCAAGACGGCAACCGGAGAAGAGCACCGGGATTACCTTTATTCTCTGGCAGTCCGCCGCTGGCACTGGGGTAATGCGCTGCTTTTTATCCTGCTTTTGCTGAGTGGCCTGTTTGGTCACTTCTCTCTCGGACCGGTGGCATTGATGGTGCAGGTACATACCTGGTGCGGTTTCGCCTTGTTGGCCTTCTGGGTTGGTTTTGTGCTAATCAACGCAACCAGCGGCAACGGTTGTCATTACCGGGTGAAGTTTAATGGGTTGATATCACGCTGCTTGTTGCAAACGCGCTTTTATCTGTATGGCATCATGAAGGGTGAACCACACCCGTTTGCCGCAACGGCAGAGAGTAAATTTAACCCGCTACAACAGCTGGCTTATCTGGCCATCATGTATGCGCTGGTTCCGCTGCTAATCATCACCGGGTTGTTATGCCTCTACCCGCAGGTGATAGGGGCAGGGCCTGTGATGCTGGTGCTGCATATGGTGTTGGCGATTGTCGGCTTACTGTTCATCTGTGCGCATATTTACCTGTGCACGCTGGGTGACACGCCGGGGCAAATTTTCCGCAGTATGATAGATGGCTATCATCGTCATCGCAGCCATCACGCAGAGACAGCACCGCGCAAAGGGTAATGCCCGCCGCGGTTGATATCTGAAAACCTTTCCTTACAGCAAGAAAATGTGCCTTATGTCACATTTTCTTGCAATTTATCCATGTTTGTTCGCCAGAACTTCCGTAAAAAGAACGGCTATTTCTCCATTTCCTGAGGACATGCTGTTGAAACGCCGTTTGTTTATTGCCGCTTCACTATTTGCGATGAGTTTTTCGCCCGCGTACGCGACCGACGTCGCCAGTTTCGCTCCACAGCCTCCGGCAATTAATGCCGGTGCGTGGGTATTAATGGATTACACCACGGGCCAAATCCTGACAGCCGGAAATGAACACCAGCAGCGCAACCCTGCCAGCCTGACCAAGCTGATGACCGGCTATGTTGTCGATCGCGCAATCGACAGCAAGCGTATTAGTCCGACAGATATTGTCACTGTAGGACGAGATGCCTGGGCGAAAGATAATCCGGTATTCGTCGGTTCATCCTTAATGTTCCTGAAAGAAGGTGATCGCGTTTCTGTGCGCGATCTGAGTCGCGGGTTAATTGTTGATTCCGGTAATGATGCCTGTGTGGCGCTGGCGGATTACATCGCCGGAGGGCAGCCGCAGTTTGTCGCGATGATGAACAGCTATGTGCAAAAGCTGAACCTGCGGGACACGCATTTTGAAACGGTACATGGTCTGGATGCGCCAGGTCAGCATAGCTCAGCTTACGATCTGGCCGTGCTGTCGAGAGCTATCATCCATGGAGAGCCGGATTTCTACCATATGTACAGTGAAAAAAGCCTTACCTGGAATGGAATCACGCAGCAAAACCGTAACGGTTTGTTGTGGGATAAAACCATGAACGTCGACGGTCTGAAGACTGGGCATACCTCCGGCGCTGGATTCAACCTGATTGCTTCTGCTGTTGATGGGCAGCGCCGCCTGATTGCAGTTGTGATGGGGGCGGAGAGTGCGAAAGGGCGTGAAGACCAGGCGCGAAAACTGCTGCAATGGGGACAACAGAACTTCGATACCGTGCAGGTATTACGTAGCGGTAAGCAGGTTGGTATTGAACGGATCTGGTACGGCGATAAAGAAAAAATTAGCCTTGGCACAGAGCAGGATTTCTGGATGGCCCTGCCTAAAGCCGAAGTCGCTAATATCAAGGCAAAATATGTTCTTGATAAGAAAGAACTGGTTGCCCCCATTGCTGCCCATCAACGTGTGGGGGAAATTGAACTCTACGATCGGGATAAACTGGTGGCGCACTGGCCTCTGGTTACGCTGGAGTCTGTCAACGAAGGCGGCGTCTTCTCGCGTTTAAGCGATTACTTCCACCACAAGGCGTAGTTTTTCCTGATGTGCCTGACTGGCAAGAGTGCGAATCTGCTCACATAATAATCACTGATTCCTTGTGGCCGTCATACCTAAAAATTACACTGTATATAAATACAGTGTAATAACGGAGGTTATATGGAGTACGAGATAAAGCAGGTTGAGAAACGCATAATTGCCGGTTTCCATATGGTTGGACCGTGGGAACAAACGGTAAAGCAGGGTTTCGAGCAGTTAATGATGTGGGTCGACGGTAAGCAGATCGTGCCGCTGGAATGGATAGCCGTTTATTACGACAATCCTGACGTTGTTCCGGCGGAAAAACTGCGTTGTGATACCGTGGTGTCTGTGCCTGAAGGTTTTGAGATCCCAGAAAACAGCGAAGGGGTGATCCAGACCGAACTGGCGGGGGGCGACTATGCTATCGCCGTTGCGCGCGTTGAAAATCATGACTTCGCGACGCCGTGGTATCAGTTCTTTGAGCGCCTGCTGCAGGATTCGACGTATGCGATAGCCGCTAAACCTTGCTTTGAAGTTTATATGAACAATGGCATGGAGGACGGCTACTGGGACATTGAAATGTACGTGCCGGTACAGTCGAAGTAACTGTTTTTGGTGTAAATCAGGATGAATGTCCTGGTCATCAGGGTGATGTTTTCACTCAAAAAACAGGTACAATTCTGTTCTTTGCAATTCCCTGACGGAGTGCATGAGTGCGTGCAGATAAGTCACTGAGTCCTTTTGAAATTCGTTTGTATCGTCATTATCGTGTGGTGCATGGTGTTCGCATTGCGCTGGCGTTTCTTTTTACTTTTCTGTTGGTTCGCCTGTTGAACATTCCTGAAGGTACATGGCCTCTGATTACGTTGGTGGTAATTATGGGGCCTATTTCCTTTTGGGGGAACGTTGTCCCCAGAGCGTTTGAGCGTATTGGCGGGACAATTCTGGGTTCGGTACTTGGGCTGGTGGCTCTTCGTCTGGAACTCTTTTCACTTCCGCTAATGCTGATATGGTGCGCGGTGGCGATGTTTCTCTGCGGCTGGCTGGCACTGGGTAAAAAGCCGTATCAGGCGTTGCTGATTGGTATAACGCTTGCGGTCGTTGTGGGTGCCCCCGCTGGAGATATGAACACAGCGTTATGGCGCGGCGGCGATGTTATTCTGGGTTCATTACTGGCAATGCTGTTTACCGGTATCTGGCCGCAGCGGGCATTTATACACTGGCGAATTCAGTTGGCGCATTGCGTAACGGGGTACAATCGGGTGTATCAGGCTGCGCTATCTCCCAACCTGCTGGAGCAACCGCGACTGGAAAAGCATTTACAACAGCTTTTAAGCGATGTTGTCAAAATGCGTGGGCTCATCGTTCCTGCCAGCAAAGAAACCCGCATTCAAAAATCAATCTTTGAAGCTATTCAGACGGTTAATCGTAACCTGGTCTGCATGCTTGAGCTGCAAATCAATGCGCTCTGGGCCAGCCGTACCAGCCACTTTGTCATGTTGAATGCGCATACTTTGCGTGAAACACAGCTCAGGACACAACAGGCGCTACTGACGATAACCCACGCATTGTATGAAGGTAATCCACAACCGGTGCTTGCCAATACGGAAAAACTCAATGACACCGTGGTGGAGTTACGTCAGCTTATTGCTGAGCATAAGGGCGATAATGTCGCTGAAACGCCCATTCACGGCTACGTTTGGCTAAATATGGAAATGGCGCGACAGCTGGAGTTGCTCTCTCATTTGATCTGTCGCGCGCTGCGCAAATAAAGAGCAGATGAGGGGATTGGTTCTACTGCTGCTTCGATTCAGCAACGATTAGAGGTATGATACTGAAAAAGGCTAAAACCATTGGTAACTGCAATGGCTTTACCCTCGATAATTCAGGTTTCAACCATGCATGGTCGATGCAGATGCAACTTGAAGTATGGCGGGCATGAAAGTAATGTTGACCCACTTTAGCCGTTGTTTTAACGAATCCGAATCTCACATTATCAGGGGTGTAAAAATGGAAACTACCAAGCCTTCTTTCCAGGACGTGCTGGAATTTGTTCGTCTGTTCCGTCGTAAAAACAAACTGCAACGTGAAATCCAGGACGTTGAGAAAAAGATCCGTGACAACCAGAAACGTGTTCTGCTGCTGGACAACCTGAGCGACTACATCAAGCCTGGAATGAGCGTGGAAGCGATTCAGGGCATTATCGCCAGCATGAAAAGCGATTATGAAGATCGTGTTGATGATTACATCATCAAAAACGCTGAGATCTCTAAAGAGCGCCGCGACATCTCTAAAAAGCTGAAAGCGATGGGCGAAGTGAAGAACGGCGAAGCGAAAGCCGAGTAACGATTTTATGCTTGTCCGGGTCGCTGCTTAGCGGCGGCCCTTATTGCAGTTCGACCCCGCCAGTTACCATCCGCAACAAATGCTGTTCCGGCCAGTGTTCCGTTAATTTTTTCTGCGTCAGCATCCATTTAATGTAGTCCACATCATGACGCTTTCTGTCGAGCATCAGACCGACTACGCTGCCACTGTGCGCAACGTTGACACCGTATAAATCACATTCTTCTACCAGCGCTAAAAGTGAATCAAAATTTGGTTTAGGTAACAGCAACTGGCTGGCGATCGCGCTCAGCGTGGCGGCTTCACCCATCCGATAAGGATTTTGACTGATACAGGCTTCCTGTACCTTTTCCCATGCGCGTTTCAGCGCTGGAGCGCCCGCCAGTAACCCTGACTGGCGTGGAGTACGGTGATAATCAGCAGTAAGCAAGGTTTCCGGACTTTCGAGAACCAGCAGATCGAGTTGAGGCTGGGCTTCACAGGCAATTTGCGTGGAGGCGTCGTTATGATCGAACAGCGTAAGCTGGCGGAAAACGGTGCTGTCGGTAGGTTCCAGCGAAACGCAAAGCTGCGCCAGAGTGGATTCGTCTAGCTGATGCCCCAGATACTGCGCCGTGGCGATTGCCGTGGCGGCGATATCCGCTGTGCTGCTGGCCATCCCTTTAGCGACAGGAATGGTTGACTGGACATCAATTCGAATATCCTGACTCATTTGTGCAGGGTATTGCCAGTGCAGCAATAACCTCTTAACCATCGCCCGCGAAAGTGGGCGTTCATCTGTCAGCGGTGAACCTGAAGTGACCTCAACGGTGCTATACCATTCAACCGGGCAGGAGACCAATTTCTCACTGCCCAGAATCCAGCCCTGGATAAGTTCTCCGCACGATGCGGGACATTGCGCAACAGCCACGTCTTCACCTATGTGATCAGCAATCCTCGGCGCATAGTGTCATGGCGATCGCGCTATTACCATGATTTGCCGCAATTTGCGGTGCGGCAGTATTATGCAGGAATGCCCAATGTCACAGTTTCAGATATCGCTAAACGCATAACGTCTTGCGCAATCATCAGCTCTTCATTGGTATTAATCACAGCTACTTTGACCATCGCATTTTCCGTCTGAATGAAGGTGGCATTACGCTGATTTTTTTCCTCATCAACGGCCAGCCCCAGGAAATTCAGATTACGACAAATCGCAGCGCGCGCCCGTGCGGAGTTTTCGCCAATACCACCGGTAAATACCAGGGCATCCAGACCGCCCATCTGCATAATATAGCTACCAATGGTGGCACGAATGCGCTCAGCAAAAAGCGTCAACGCCAGCGCAGCCTGGTGATTGCCCGTATCTGCGGCATGTTCAACGTCGCGGTAGTCAGGGGAGATGCCAGAAACACCGAGCAATCCGGACTCATTGTTGAGCAATTGGTTGAGCTGCTGCGGTGTTTTGCCTTCTCGCAGGGCAATCCACGGTAAAATGGACGGATCGATATCGCCACTTCGCGTGCCCATCATCACGCCAGACTGCGGCGTAAAGCCCATTGACGTATTCACCGATTCTCCGCCTTTGATGGCGCAGATGCTGCTGCCGTTGCCCAGATGACAACAAACAACGCGCAGGGCGCTGAGTGGTACACCCAGTTTTTCAGCAAGCTGTGAGCTAACGTATTTGTGGCTGGTACCATGAAAACCATAGCGACGAATACCCAACTCTGAATAGTAACGCCAGGGCAGGGGATAGATGAAAGAAGGCTCATCAAGCGTTTGATGAAAGGCAGTGTCGAACACCGCAACGGCTGGCGTTTTGGGCAATAGCTGGCGGAATACCGCGATCCCCAACGCATTTACCGGGTTATGCAGAGGGGCCAGTTCCGCGAGTCGCTCGATTTCTGCGAGCGTTTCATCAGTTACCAGCGCAGAGTCTTTAAAGGATTCCCCGCCGTGCGCGACGCGATGGCCCACGCCGTCGATCTCTTCCAGACTGCTGATAATGTGGTGGTTGAGCAGTTTTTCCAGGAGCAACGTTACGGCTTCACGGTGATCGGCTACGGGCAAAGTCTCCTGCCATTTCTGCGCTGGTGTTTTTAGGGTGACCTGCGCATCAGACAAACCGATACGTTCAATCAACCCCTGACAGATCATTTCACCCTGCGGCATCGCCAGTAGTTGAAATTTAAGTGAGGAACTACCTGCATTAATGGCCATTATTTTGTGAGACATGAAGGTTCCTTTGCATTCAGAAAAATGAACATCTCATCGACCCCAGTATTCTCCAGCGCGCTGGTGACAAATACTTTTTGCGCGCCAGCCTGAACTAACCAACTCTCCACAAGAGAAATACGCTGCGGGTTGGCTAAATCGGCTTTGGTAACGAGGCCAATAACGGGTCGGTTCATTGGTCCGGTAAAACCGGGAGAAAATGGTGACCACGGCGCGTCAGCATTGAGTACCAGCGCAATAATGTCTGCTTCACAGGCGCTGGCCAGCAGCGCGCTGTACAGGCAGCGGTTCTCAAGATATTCACCCGGTGTGTCTATTGTCGTAGGAGACCAGACTATGGCCTGAGTTTTCTGGTAGTGAAGCGCTTCTCCCCGCATGCACTGTGTGAGCGATGTTTTACCGCACTGGCTGGGGCCAATTAGCATGATACGTTTCATGAGATTACGTCCGAGTGATGGGACACGCGGTAAAACGCATCATTTCGCCGAGCGTTCGGGTTACCTGTTTCAGCGCGTACTCAACGGCGGAAACATCACCCGTCAGAACCACCGCACCGGTAAACCTGTCGAGAAAACCAATCTCTACCGCCCCGGATTTCGTGGCGATATCACAGGCGATGATTGAGGCTTCGCTGGGGGTAATGGTCAGAATACCGATTGCGGAAACCGCATCTGGTAATCCCAGCTTCTTGAACAAATCTTTACCTGGATTAGCAATAAGATGCGCCAGCGTGACCTGTTTGCCAGGAACATATTCCTGAATCATTCGATCCGTGGTGGGTTGTCTTTCCATTATCCCTCCACCATTTGTCGCCACATGCTTTCATGCGGGCGAGGTATGACCGAGCGGTAAACCAGCAGGCCTTTTTCACCCGCACTTTCACTGGCAACCGTCACTGCGTTATTCACATCGGATACATCGCCAGCAACGACCATGTAGCACTTACCGCCAATACCAAATGCCATATGGACGCGTACCAGCGTGACGTTGGAGGCTTTAACCGCCCGGTCGGCGGCGCAGATGCAGGCAGCAACGCTCCATGTTTCGACAATACCAACAGCCTGACGCTTATCCACGCTGTTTAGTCCGCTGATTGCGGGGAGTACGCTGGCATGAATGTTGGGGAGTACCAGACTGTCAACGAGCATATCGCCGGCAAGAGATGTTCCAGTGGCAATCGCCTGCTGTACGGCACCTACGTCACCACCGAGCATGAGTAGAAATTTTCCCGGGCAGATGGTCTTGCTGACTAGTAAATTCACATTCGCGCTTTTTAACATGGCATCACCAGCTTCCATCCCTTTGGCAATGCTGGTGAGTTCTAAAATCCCTATAGCCTGAGACATGATTAACCTCTAATTACCGTGATAGATTGCTCAGTGATTTCGCTGACAATACCGTCAATGCTGGCGTGAACAGGCGCGCCTAATGCACCGGACGGCACATCGGCAACGCATTGACCGCGAACAACGCGTTCGCCTTGTTCTACACATGGGATGGCGCCGGCACCAATATGCTGGCGTAACAACAGCGTCGTTTTATCTGTGGAATAATCAGTCTCAGCCAGTGGCGCATCGTGATACCAGTCGCTAAGACCCAGTTTGGTAATAAGGCGCTTAACCGGGATCAACCGGTATTTCGCCATTTCATCCTCAGGATTTAGCGGCCCTTCATAACGATGGTTGAGCGCCCGCAGCTCGCGTTTCAGCATACGGTTGATGCGCATCGGTGAAATCCCAACCGGGCAGGCTACGCTTTCACACACGTTGCATTCTGAACAGGTCAGGGCCGTGAGCAGCAGCTGCGGTGTGGCCGCCTGCTGATAATTAACCGCACGAACCAACAGGTGCGGGGATAATTCATGGCCGATCAAATGCCTTGGGCACAAATCCGTACACAAACGGCACTGCTCGCAAACGGTTTTTGCTACAGAAAGCACGGTGCGTTCATCCTGCATCCGCCGCTGAATTAACGCATGAGACTTAGGCAAAACCAGCAGGCCCCCGGTGGTCTTGCTTACGGGGGTATCCAGTGAAGTAATCAGGCCGCCCATCATCGGACCACCGTTAATAAAGCCGGGATCGTCAACGGTTGCGCCACCGGCCAGCGCCAGAACGTCACGTAAAGACATTCCGATAGGGACATTGAGTGTGATGGGACTGGCGACTGCGCCGTTAACAGTCAGGGTACGACGCGTCACGGGGTACTGCTGCTCAACTGCTCTCGCGATGTTGAGCACGGTCTGGACGTTATTGACCACTACACCGACGCTGACTGGCAGCGCGGCAGGCGGAACTCTCCGACCTGTTGCCATCCAGATGGTCAGAACCTCGTCACCAGCCGGGTAGACATCAGGCAAAATATGTAAGCGGATCCTGGCAGGTAGAAGGGGCGTTAATGCATTGATAGCACCTTGGTATTTCTCCTTGAGCGCAATAATTCCGGCACTGGCTCCCGTCGCCGTCATGGCATATTGAACGCCGCGGATAAGTCGCTCAGCCTGGACGGCCATCAACTGCTGGTCAACTTTCAGCATTGGCTCACATTCAGCCGCATTGACCAGAAAGGTATCGACCTGCGCCTGTAATTTTACGTGAGCAGGAAAGCCTGCGCCTCCGGCTCCGACAACACCCGCTGCGCGAACGCGTTCGCGAATGGTCTGTGCATCATAACGCGTGGACTCTGCCGTCATGGCTGTCTTCATAATAATTCCTCAAGCAGTTCCTGCATGGCACTGGCATCGGCAACACGAGGATTGGTTTGCAGCGTGACGTCAGCCAGCGCGGCCTGAACCATCGACGGGATACGTTGTGACCAGGCTTGCTTTCCGTCTTTAAGCGCGTCAACAAAAGAAGGCAACGCACACTGTTTTTTCAGTAGCTCAATATGATGAATGAGCGCATTCAATGCTGCTGTATCGTTCGCGTTATCCGGGCATAGGTGGCAGGCTTTAGCAAAACGGGCATAGCGCTTCGCAGCTCGCGGATCGCGGGCATTAAAATGAATGACATGGGTCAGCAGCAGCGCATTGGCAAGTCCATGCGGCAGATGAAACTGACCACCCAACTGATGGGCAATCGCATGATTGATCCCCAGTCCAGCCTGACTAAATGCCATTCCCGCGAGCGTTGATGCATTGTGCATTTTCCCCCTGGTTGCCAGACAGTCGCCTTTGCTGACGGCGACAGGCAGGTACTGGAAGACGATTTGAGCCGCTTTTTCAGCCAGTGCGTCTGTGAAGTCGCTGGCCTTCGTGGACACGTAAGCCTCCAGCGCATGCGTTAACACGTCCATGCCGGTATTCGCGGTGATGGCAGGTGGTACGCTGACAACCAACGTTGGATCAAGGATGGCCATGTCCGGGTAAAGCGCATTATTGAATAATGGATATTTAATGCCTTTATCCGGATCGCTAATCACGCAGGCACTGGTTACCTCGGAGCCTGTGCCGCTGGTGGTGGGAATTGCGACACAGGTTTCAATTTCAATACCGAACTGTCGGCTGAACCAGACGATGGCTTTTGCGGCATCCAGTGCTGAGCCGCCACCAAAACCCATCACGACGTCCGGTTGCAGGGACTGCATTTGTGCAATCCCTTGAACTACCGTGCCGATGGTGGGATCGGGGGTGATATCGCTGAAAATGCTGATGCGGTTATCCGCTGGCAGAGCGTTGCGCAGCTTTTCAATCAGGGGAGAACGTGCGAGAAAACCATCGCAGATAATCCAGATATGCTTATTCGTGAAACGCTTGAGTACATCCAGACTTCCCTGGCCGCTGTACAATCGAGTTTGCAGTGAAAAGCTATTCATAACGGCCCCATTAGCGAATAGAAAAACCGTTTGTCAGCACGCAACGACGAGAGCGTGCGAAAGTGCGCGCAGATGTTGTTCCTTCACCGGTTGGCGTCGCAATAGTGAAGGTTGTAAAACCTTCACCACCAACGCCGATCCCGGCGTAAGAGGGGCCATTTTTCACAAAGATGGAGGTCTGAAGCGTGCGCGCGGCAAGGTTCAAACGTGACACATTTTGCGAATGCATAATGGCGGTGTGATGCAATCCCTCTTCAACTTTCAGGGCCAACGTTAATGCACTGTCAAAATCGCTCACCGTTACGACGGGGAGCATTGGCATCAATTGCTCGCTGGTAACCCACGGGTCGTCAGCCTTGACGATGCCTGTCAGTAATCGAGGTGCTTTTGCCGGAACCGGTATTCCTGCTGCTTCCAGTAAGGTTGCCGGGCTTTTACCCACCAGTTTTTTATTGGCTATGCCTTCTGGTAGACAGACAGCGCGCAGTTTGTCTACCTCTTCGCTATTGAGAAGCATCGCACCAAAAGACTGCATCTGTTGAACCAGTCGTTCGGCAACGGCATCAACAACAATCAGGCTCTTCTCAGCAATGCAGGGGAGGTTGTAATCAAAGGATGCGCCATTGATGATATCTTCCGCCGCCTTAACCAGATCGGCCGTTTCATCAACAATGCAGGGTGGATTTCCTGCGCCTGCGCCAATGACTTTTTTCCCGCTTTTCATGCCCATAGCAACAATGCCAGGGCCACCGGTAATCGCCAGAACTGCGATTTTAGGGTGCGCCATCATCTGCTGGGTAGCCTCAAAAGTGGGTTCTGTGACCGTGACGACAAGATTACGAATTCCGCAGCAACGGAAAGCAATATCTTCAATCATGGCAATCAGCTTGAGTGAAACCTTTTTAGCACCCGGATGCGGACTGAAGTAAACGCTATTCCCTGCCGCCAGCATGCTGATGCTGTTGTTAATAATGGTCTCTGTCGGGTTAGTACTGGGGGCGACAGAACCAATCACGCCAAATGGGGAATACTCGAATAACACCATGCCGCCGTCACCGGTTAACGCCGTGGTAGTGAGATCTTCGATTCCTGGAGTGTTGTCCAGCGCGGCTTTATTTTTAAGGAACTTATCCTCTTTGTTGCCCATTCCTGTTTCAGCTGCGCTCTCAGCGGCCAGTGAAGCAAGATGAGGCGTCAGTTCTTCGCGTAGGGCGTTTATGATGGCGCTGCGGGTTTTCAATGGACATTGCTGGTAACGCAGAAAAGCCTGATGCGCTGCATCGATAGCTTCGCCAACGGACGGAAAAATACCGTTACCCTGAACTTCTGCTTTTGCCGGGGCGAGTTGCTCACTCAAAATGTTACGAATAAGGGTTTCAAGTTCTGAAGTATTCATTGATGTGTTCTCACGTTAATCGCCGCAATGGCTGTTTCTGCAATGTCCATATCCTGTTCAACGCTTCCTCCGCTGATGCCAAGACCCCCGAGGAGTAAACCCTCACGCCATAATGCGTACCCGCCACCGAAGGTGACGACTTTTCCCTGCATATGGCTTTCCAGACCGTAAAGCGCGGCGCCGGGTTGCACTGCCGATGTCAGCTCATGCGTGGCGGTTTTCATCGCCACGGCAGTCCAGGCTTTTTTCGGTGCCAGTTCGCTACTCACGAGTAATGCGTCAGGCATGCGCCAGGCCACCATTTGGGTCCCGTTCGCATCAACAATGCTTATGACGACCGGAACCTGAAGTTCTTCTGCTCTCGTCACCGCAGCGCGGGTGAGTTGGTGGAGCTCCTGAAAAGACAGAGACATAGTCGGCTCCTTTATGGCTGGTGCTTGAACGGCAGCGAGATAGCGCTCAGCCACTTTCTGAATGATGTCGTATTGATGGGCGTCATGATCTTCTGCTCGTGCAAGCGCATATAAGCAGTCGGACAGGCGATTGATATAACGCATCAGCACGTGTCTGACGGATATCTCGGTGGAGAGCTCGACCAGTCGTCTCTCTGCACGGCGTGCCAGCGTACGGGCAAAGTGCAGTCGGCTGGCGGCTTCGCTGCGGCCAGGTAGAATAAAGCTGCGCAGGGGCGGTACTCTTCCCATTGCGGTATCGATGGCAGCTTCCAGTGCCGCAATTTCTTCCGAGCTGATGTAGCGCTGCTCTGGCGTTGGTTCTTCGCTTTCGCTTGCCAGTTCGGCGCTGAACCAAAAAAGCTGCAGCTGGATATTCTCAAGTAACTGCCGGTGCTGCGGGTTTTTCGCTGCACAAATGCACAGACTTAGCGCCGCATTCAGTTCGTCCAGCGTACCGTAGGCTTCCACGCGTGGATGCGTTTTGCTCACGCGCTGTCCGGTAAAGAGGGCTGTTGTTCCGGCATCACCAGTGCGGGTATAAATCGCCATAATTCCTCCTAACGAGAAAGCGTGTCGACAATGCCGACGATAGCCAGATCGATGGCCTCGTTAGGGCCAGAAAAAACGTGTCTGGCGCTGGATCCGCTGCTGAGTAATACCAGTTCACCGGTCCCTGCGCCGACAGAATCAACAGCGACTTCATCTCCACTCACAGGGGAGGCAGGAAGCTCTCCGTCAGCACTTACCCGACGTACCAGCAACAGTTTTTTTCCCACCAGTGATGGGGATTTTTGCGTGGAAACCACAACGCCTGTAACCCGGGCCAGATGCATAGCTCACTCCTGCTTAATTAGTTGGACATTCCGCAGACTGACTGCTTCCTGAGCCAGAGCCGTCACGACACACCGACGGCGCAACACCAGTACGCCATCCCTTAATTGGGCGGCGTCGGCATAGCTGAGAAGCTTCTCAGGATGCAAAAAGATGATTCGTCCCCGTTCGTCATTGAACTCCAGCGGCAGACGTGCGAGTTTTTTCACGGGGATTGCGGGTAACAATCGGTGTTGTAGTGAAATTTTCACGCGGACTCCGCATGCCAGCGCGTCGTGAATCTTTCCCACCGACATGTTGGCTGGGCAGCCTTCGGCAATTTGCTCCAGTAATGGCAGATCCACTTGCTGGAGATGGAGCGACGAGTACTGGCAGCATACTGTCCGTGAATCGATTTCCCGTAACTGCGCGACGCTAAGAGTGAGCGTGCTTTCCGCGCGTTTTTTTAATCGGGAAACAACCTCCTCGATAATGCGTTGCAGCAGTTCGTTGTTCATCGTGAGGTCACCAGTGTGGCGAATGCCTGGGGATTATCAGCGCCTGCGGCATTGGCTTCGTCTGTATCGATATGCATTTCGAGGCGCATATCCGGCGAAACGCGTACGGCGACGTTATCGAAAATCAGTCGACGTTCATCGCCATTAATGGCGACCGAGACTTTATCACCATGGGAAACCCGCAGAATCAGAGCATCAAGCGGCGACATATGGATATGCCGTTGGGCGACGATCACCCCGGATGCTAAGTCCAGTTCAGCAAATGGGCTGACGAGGCGAACACCGGGTGTGCCCTGAATATTGCCCGACATCCGCAGCGGAGCAGCAATTCCCAAGGTGCGGGCGTCGGTACGAGAAATTTCGACCTGGCTGGTACTGCGCAGCGGGCCGAGTAAACGCACATTTTTTAACTGACCTTTTGGCCCCACCAGCGTGACAGTCTGCTCTGCTGCATATTGTCCTGGCTGCAGCAGCCCTTTTTTCTCACTAATGGGGTGATTGGGAAACAAGCGACCGTAATCTTCAGCGCACAGATGAATATGACGATTAGAGATCCCCAGCGGAATCGGGCGCTCGCGCATTTCGTCCAGAACCTTAGCGACAGTGGTCTCCAGTTGCTGTTTATCCATTACGCTTCACCTCGTTTGCCAGAGTGAAGACAAAGCGTGCGCGGCTCGCCTTTTTGGCGAGGGCAGGCAGGATCAAGACACAAATTGCAGCTAATCAACTCTGCATCTTGCGGTGCTTCGGGTACATCATGGTCTACAAATATCTCTTCATGCGCTACGGCTGGTATGGGTTCGGGCGTTGGCTCAGGCTCCAGGACAACGCTATGCGACAGGATCCCATCCCCGGGTCTGGAAATGACTTTGTGAGCCACCAGTCCATCTCGCTGGTCAGCGAAACTGACACCGGTGGAAATGGCCGCCTGGACGGAGGCCACATCCCCGATTATCTTGATCACCGTCCAGCCTGAGCCGTTGGTTTTTTCGAGGCCCACCAGCGTGATGGAGGCGGCTTTCGCCATGACGTCCGCGCAACTGATGGCTAATGCCAGACCACTAACTTCAAGTAATCCCAGTGATTGCTTCACGCTGTGCTCCTTGGTTGCAACGACTTATGCGGATTTAGGTAAAATGGCTTCAACGTCGCTGTGCGGACGCGGGATAACGTGGCAGGATTTCACCTCACCAACGGCGCTTGCGGCTGCGCTTCCAGCATCTACGGCTGCTTTCACCGCGCCGACATCACCGCGAACCATAACGGTGATAAGGCCAGAGCCGATTTTTTCGTAACCAACCAACTGCACGTTTGCGGATTTCACCATGGCATCAGCGGCTTCAATAGCGCCGACAAGCCCTTTTGTTTCAACCAGTCCCAGTGCGTTATTCATACTGCTTTTCTCCTGTGGGTTATGAGTGGCATTCCCGGAACGGAATGCCTTTAACCAGCCGCGCAGCGTTGTTACCAATGCTGCGGCGATCGTGGCTATTTTGTTGATACGTCAGCGTAAAAAGTGGTGCTGACGTGGGTAAGTTTTTGTAGTGCACGACCAGTTTTTCGCGGCTACAGCCAATACCGACCAGCAATGGAGACTGGCAGGCGGCCAACCATGCGTTGTGGATAACGTCAGTTGAGCTACTCTCCTGAATCACAAAGGGGATCCCTTCTTCTTCAATACCCAGCAGTACGTCATTCCAGACGTCAGCACAGTCACCACTGGTGAAGATAACGATGGCTGGTGTGGTGAGATTACTTTCCATGAGCGAATGCCTTATGCCAGGAGAGAATCAGTCCTGTCGCAACCGCATTGCGCGGACCTTCGGTACCACGAATGTTGCCGCGCCCGGCAACCAGTCGATAATGCGCCAGAGCATCGGTGACCAGCTGTGGAACTTCAAAGTCCAGAGATGAGCCGCCAACCAGCACCACAAAGGGAATATCCCGAATGTTCCCGGTCGGACTGACCTGACGTAGCGCTCTGAGTGCGTTAGTAACGAAAACGCGCTCCTTGGCGCTTCGACGAATGGCCCGTACTTTCTCCAGCGCCAGTTCACCAGGCAGTGGCACCAGTTCATCGGGTTTCACTACGCACACGCGCGCAAAAACCGTTGGTGGGAGAGGCGTAGGGAAGAACTGAACGCTGCCGTCTTCGTGGCGAAGGTGGAACAAGCTCTCAACTTTCGCCAACGGATACTTTTTAATCTCTTCAGCGAGATAACGGTCATCCAGGCCCAGTTCACGGGCAATGATCATCGTGACCATATCGCCTGCGCCTGCCAGGTGCGTGGCAATAATTTCGCCCTTAGGATTGATGATAGAAGCGTCGGTTGAACCCGCGCCGAGATCCAGAATAGCCAGTGGTCGTGTTGTGCCCGGAGTTGTTAAGGCTCCCAGAATGGCAGCTTCGGCTTCGGCCCCGCCAACCTGGACGTCAATGTTGAACTTTTGCTTGATCTCCTGGGCAATCATCGCCATTTGCAGGCGGTCTGATTTCACCATGGAGGCTATGCCGACAGCCTGCTCCAGCGAGAACTCACCGGCAAGTCCACCCGTCACACTGACGGGAACCGAGGTATCGACCGCCAGCAGATCCTGAATAAAAATTTCATGACTGGGTTTGTTGGTTAATTCAGCCATCGTCTGGCGCACATGCTCCAGCATGCCGCCAATATTGGTGCCAGCTTCTCCGGTCACGTTATCCAGTTTTGGGCATTCACCAACCGCTTTCATAATCGCTTCGGCGCCCGCGGCAACGTCGACCCGTACGGTACGCCCCTGAGACTGTAGCTCCAGATTTCCGGCAGGAATCGCTCGCGCTTTCACATCACCTGACGGCGTTTTCACCACCACGGCTGAACGGTTGCCGATCAGCGCCCGTGCCATCGGAACAATGTTTTTAGTCTCATCGGCATTGAGGCCAAAGACAGTTGCAATGCCGTAGGGGTTAGAAAGGGTTTCAATGACCTTTCCTGGTACGGCGACCTCAATGGCAGCCAACATCCCCAACGGGATACGGTCGATATGAAGGACTTCATCGACGATGGGCAGGGGGTGAGTCAGACGATTGCTGACCAACACGCCATCGTCCTGCTGCAAAATAACGCCAGTTAACTGGTATCCAGCTCGGACGGAGGCATTAATCATCGTAGCGACATCGGCGAAATCAAATGCCGATGACACCACCAGAATATAGGGCGTATCCGCCGGGCGACTGAGAAGGTCTTCCGGCGTAATAGTGACGCCCACGCCTAACCCGACGCCGCCCGGTGTTTTAGGGTTATGGCCGATCATGGTGGATTCAGTGATGATGGTTTCGGTTATTGTTTCCATCGCCACATCGCCAATGACCGGGGTGGCTTCGTTAATACGGATGAGCGAAATATCGCTGACATTGATACCGGCGTTTTTTGCCGCCAGCGTAAGGGCCTCCTGAATGCCAAACACATTACGTAATGTGCCCTTAATTCCGGTGGTTTCTGCCAGCGCGCTGCCGGTGATGCTCAGCACGCCAGACTCATCCTGAGTAGCCAGAGCGACTTCTGTTGATGAGTTGCCTATGTCAATGCCAGCTATATATCGCATGATCCTGTCCCTGAGTTAGTCGTCACCTTTGAGTTTTTTACGCTCAACGTACAGCGCTGCCGCTTCACGAACGAAAGCTGCACAGATTTTTGCCTGATAACGATTTTCGAGATCGTCGGCGATAGCCATCAGCTCATCTTTTGTTGAGCGGTACGGGCGCAGCGCGTTGTAGATCTCAAGAATGCGATCGTCAGGAACAGCGGTTAGCTCGGCTGCGCGCTCGAAGTTCATCGCCAGCCTGTCACGTCCGGCATCTTTGGCGATTTCCGCCTGCAGGCGCAGTGTTTCAGGGGTGATTCGCATGTCCTGCGCGGTCACTTTGTTGCTCAGAACATTTTCAAGCGTGAAGTCGTCCAGCGTTTTGTTGGTCGCAGTTTTTACCCACTCAGGATGTTTATTCGCGAGAGGGTAATCCGTGACTTTCGCGGTATGTGCTGATGAACTCGCCGCGGGCGGAGTCGCAGACTCGCCTTGCAGGCTGTTCATCCGGCTCAACACATCCCGAACCATCGATTCAATTGCGTCGGTATTCATGGAGGTATCCTTTATCAAAGCGCCACGCGCAGTTCCTGCGGGTTTTTGCCTGTCACAACGTATTTGGTCTCTTTAATGTGCAGAATGGCTGATTTGGCCTGGTACTTAGGACGGGCCATCTGGTCATTCAAAGTAGGGACCGGTTGCGGAGATTCACGCTTGGCATAACGCGCGGCGTTTTTACCGATCTGACGATAGGTTTCCAGCGTCAGAAGCGGTGCCTGAGGGAACAGCTCCAGGTTTGAAAGCGGCGGTAACCCCTGCTGGTGGATAACAGTGGTACCTTTTGACTGGATGCCGATAGAGATCCCGGAACCGCTCAGACGGTTCCCCTCAACGGCGACAAACGCCACATCGGAGGATTTAAAGCAGCGGATAACGCGCGCTTTAATGCCTTCTTCTTCAATACCGGCAATCACTTCGCGCAAGATATTCTTATGCGGGATCCCTACGATATTGACGGTTTGCGAGAGCCCGAACGCCGGCCCTACGGCAATAATCACTTCGTCCTGTTGCTGGCCTTGTTTGGCTTCACCAATCTCGGTCAGAAAGCTGTCTCCCTGTGTCGCCGCAGCCTGAGGTGCGCTTGCCGCTGTAGATGCGCGGAAAGAGACGGGTTTGTCGCTGGTCTGCATTTCAGACAACACATCTTCAATTATCTGGCGCAGCAGTTTTTCATTAATTTCCATTTTTCACCCCTTAGCCAAGCTCGTTGGGATCAAGTGCGCCAGGGATGTTTTTGATCTCTTCCCAGCGTTCGCCTTGCAGGCGATAACCTGTTGCCGGACCGGCATAGTCGTTAACATCATTGACGGCGGATAGCACCTGTCCGTCGCCAACGATAATGGCGGAGGTATGCAGGTAATCCCCGGTTAACTTGGCTTTCTGGATGTTGAGCATGTCCTGAGCGACATCGGTAAATCCGCCCTGAGCTAGGGCTTTCACCACTTCCAGACCGTTACGGTTTTTATTGATGATCTCTTGTGCAAACTTGATGTCTTCAACGATGTTACGTTCCGGCATATCTTTCGAACCGTGGGCGTAGGTCGCAGCTTCCACTTCTTCATCAGTGATTGGTGGTAATCCCATCCCGGCAAAGACGGCCTGCAGCGCACGTGCCGCTTTGTTACGAATGGCGATAACGTCTTCTTCGCGAACCGGGCGCAGACCGCCGTCTACTTTCAGGTCGCGCTGAAGAACGTTGTAGTCGTCAAAATCTTCAGCATCCTCGTTCGAACCCGCAAACATGTTGTCGTAGTTCGGCACCGCGGAATAACCAGAAGAAATGAAGTCAGTACCCGGCAGGAACTGCATCAGCAGACGCGCAGTACGACGCATATCCGAGTGGGTAAAGGTTTGGTCGTTGCTGGAGGCGCATTCCAGATCCAGAGAGGAACAAATCAGGTTTTCAGCCAACACTGCACGAATGCCTGACGGCACGGCGGAAGGGACACCGATGCAGCTTACTGAACCGTTTTGCAGGCCCTGTACGCCCGCAGCTTTGGTGATGTAAATGCAGCGGGCTTCCAGATAAAGCATTGATTTTCCTTCGGCGTAACCCATTTGAACTTCTGAGCCAGAGCCGGAGGTAAAGCGCATTTTCAGACCACGGGAAGCATAGGACGAGGCGAGGAAGCCTTTCGACCATGGCGTGTCATCGCCGTCGGTAAAGACGGGTTCAGTACCATAGACGGAGATGGTTTCCGCGTAGCAGGTGTGGCCTAGCATGCCGAGTTTAAGTTCGGTAGCTTCTTCCAGCGAGCACTGGGTTAATACGCCCGGGCGTCCAACCTGTGAGCCGACTAACAGCGCAATGGCGTTAAATGGCGCATAACGTGCAACGGCAACGGTTGTTTCCTGTTCGTCAAACCCGCGCCATGCGCCTTCAGCGGCATCAGCGGCAATCTGCACCGGGTTATCTTTGACGTTAGTGACGTGCGCTTGTTGAGATGGTGTACGACGAGCACGCATTTTCTGCATCGCCATCATCATCTCAACGACGTTCATATGGGACACCACTTCGACAATTTTTGCCGGCGTCATTGCGGTGGTCAGCGGCACAATGTCTTTGCGCTTCACGTTAGGGTCGCAAAGCATATTGGCCAGTTTGACCGAGTCCATCGCCATGACCTCTTCAGCGCGCGCCAGGTTAATGCCATAGCGGGCAATGAAATGGTCGATTAAGTCAAATTCACTGGCGGATTTACCGTCCAGTTCAGTGACTGTACCGTTGACGATTTTAATCGACGGTTTGGGGTCGTTCGGGCTTTCCATCGCAATGAAGCCTTCTTCGATCCACTCCTTAACGAAACCATCCTGATTCACAGGGCGCTTCGCCAGTGCTTCAAATCTTTTCGATCTCATGAATCAGCCTCACTGATATCAGATGTAGGACGGACGATCGTTTTTCGGCTCTGAGCCGAGGGTCCCGAGTACGGTTTTACCGATTTCACGGGCGGAGATAACGGCCTGACGAACAGCGCCAGAGTCACCCGAAATAACCAGAATGGCTTCGTTACTGAAGCTGGTGCCATGGGCAGGGGAGCTGTAGGCCACAACTTCCACGTTGGCGGATTTCAGGGCCGTATCGGCCATCAGGACACCAACGGATGCCGGCGCGCCGACGATAACGCCACAGGCACGGCCAATCGGCGCGCCAAAGGCTTTTTCCAGCGCGTAGCTGGCGCGTGCGGTGTACTGCATTTCGATGTGACCGGCTTCGTTGGCATAAACATCGCCAAAGGTGCGATCCAGTTCTTTCAGTGCGACTTCAATGCCGCGTTTCACGTCGGAAACATCGTTGCCACCAAGAATAATCAGCGAGCCATGACCTGCGCCGCCTTTGGTATCACGTGGTAACTCAATACTGACGACTTCAGTATTGGTGGCTTTTACCGCTTCATCGGCGGCCATGATGTGCGGGCCTGCGCCAGTACGGGCGCCAAGGATGCCAATGGAGCGATACCGTTTTTCAAGTTTCATTGCGTCCAGTAGGGCGCTGTCTACGTTGGCGATTACCAGACCGACGGTGTCGCCAATCGCGGTACCGACAAACTCCGTTAAACTGCAGCTTTTCTCTGCCATAGCCGTTTCTCGTGTTGGAGGATTATTTTCAGGGATAGCCTGCTTTTCCGGCGTTGCCACGCGAGCAATCACCTGCGCCATGATCTGTTCAACCAGCTCATTGCTGCTCATTAGCTAATTCCCTTCGGTAAGATTTTTTCTACATCGGTATGCGGGCGTGGGATGACGTGTACGGCTTTCACTTCTCCCACATTACGGGCTGCGGCGGCACCTGCATCTGTTGCTGCTTTGACTGCGCCGACATCGCCACGGACAATGACTGTTACCAGCCCCGAACCAATTTTTTCGTAGCCGACCAGCATTACATTGGCTGACTTCACCATTGCATCTGCGGCCTCTATGGCTGCAGTTAAGCCTTTGGTTTCTACCATTCCTAACGCTTCTTGTTGCATAAAGACCTCGCCTGGGTTGTCCCGATTTTCATGACTATAAAAAGAAGCGAGGAAAAAGAATGGCTGAGTTGAAAGTAAGAGTGAAAAAATAGTGGGGTTATGGTGAGATAAAATTGCCATGTGTCATCATAACAATTTGTTTTTGTTTGTTATTTTTAGTTTAGGTGATGTGACTATTTGGTTATGTTAATTCCATATTTACACTTTTCAGAGTGACAGTTTAAATATCATTTGCTATGCGAGAAAAATGAAATTGTGATGATCGTTTGAAAATGGAATTCTGCTGTTCGCAATATTTTATTATTTTGAAAATGTACTTTTAATAGGGTAAATCCTCGTTTTACCACCTGCTTTAATAAAGGTGATAGCAAGAATTTGCTATCACAACACGATTTTTAAGGGCATGTCGCTTGCAGATTGCCAACAATTTGCCGATACAGATTTTTATAGTAAGCCTTGAAGTAATCTTCCTGCCAGCAAGGAGTCCGCTGGTAAAGACACGAACTCTGCTTAGAAGGTGTCACAATGAACGATTCACTAAGAGCGCAATGTATTGCTGAGTTTTTGGGTACCGGACTATTTTTGTTTTTTGGTATTGGGTGCCTGAGCGCCCTGAAGGTCGCGGGTGCCAGTTTGGGATTGTGGGAGATCTGCATCATATGGGGCTTGGGGATCTCGCTTGCAGTTTACCTGACAGCCGGGATTTCTGGGGCCCATCTCAATCCTGCTATTACCATCGCACTTTGGTTGTTTGCCTGTTTTCCGGGTCGTAAGGTACTACCTTATTCTGTCGCTCAGATAGCGGGGGCCTTTGGTGGCGCTATGCTGGCCTATTTTTTGTACGGCAGCTTATTTATTGAGTATGAATCAGCCCATCAAATGGTACGCGGTAGTCTGGAAAGCCTGCAACTTGCCAGCATTTTTAGTACGTATCCTGCCGCCGCACTGAGTGTCTGGCAGGCCGCACTGGTCGAAGTGGTGATTACCTCCATTCTGATGGGGATGATTATGGCGCTAACGGATGACGGTAACGGTGTTCCCAAAGGCCCGTTAGCACCACTGCTGATTGGTATTCTGGTTGCTGTTATCGGCGCATCAACCGGTCCACTTACCGGTTTTGCGATGAACCCGGCACGTGATTTTGGTCCTAAATTGTTTGCCTGGATGGCCGGGTGGGGTGATGTTGCGATGACCGGGGGGCGTGATATCCCATATTTCATTGTGCCGATTGTGGCTCCCATCATCGGCGCCTGTGCGGGCGCAGCAATTTATCGTTATTTTATTGGCAAAAATTTACCGTGTAATTCGTGTAAGTTGGAGGAAAACGAGAGCTAGCTTCACGAAAGATGTTTATTATTGAAAGGTAAAAACTGTTTTCGTGATCCGGTTTCCTGAACGGCTTAAAAAGTCTCCCAACAATGGGAGACTTTTGTTATGTTCAATGCTGACTTTCATCAGAGCGCTGGATCGCGAGATGAAAATGAATGTGTGAATAATATGTTTTATTTATAACAATAAATTAACTGAGAGGTTTTATCATGATTTCTGCGAGTGCCCTGAACTCAGAACTCATTAATAAAATCGCACAGGATTTTGCACAGGCCACCAGTCTGGCTGTTGTGGTTGTCAATATTCACGGTGATGAAATTTCTGAGCTTTTTAATTTCACTCCTTTTTGCCAGTTGATGCGCCAGCATCCTCAGCATAGTACGCGTTGTCGTATGAGCGACCGCTGTGGAGGGTTGGAAGCCTCTAAATCCGATCAACCCTGCATTTATCGCTGCCATGCCGGGCTTACCGATTTCTCAATTCCGCTGGTCATCGCGGGACACCTGGTAGGGTTCGTGCTTTGTGGACAAGTACGCTTAAGTAACGATGTAGGCCTCGTTGATATTCTGAACGTCGATGACCGCTGGCAAGCCGATCCAGAGCTGGTCAACGAGTTCCGTAATGTACCTGAAATGGACTATTCTCGCGTCATTGCTTCAGCGGATTTACTCAAGCTCATCGTCGAAAATTGCCTTAAGAAACAACTTAATTTTGTTGTTATCAAAGATAACCCGCAGCAGTCAGAGCCGGTACGCGCTAACCGTAGTACCAACCCTCATGACAGTAAAATGAAAAAAGCCCTGCGCTATATTGATGCACATTTATCAGACGATCTGCGTCTGGAAGATGTTGCCTCTCATGTTTTCCTTAGCCCGTACTATTTCAGCAAATTGTTCAAAAAATATCAGGGTATTGGTTTTAACGCATGGGTAAACCAGCAAAGAATGGCCAGTGCCAAAGAGCTGCTTTGTCACAGTGACTGGAGCATAGCCAGCATTGCGCGTAATTTAGGCTTTTCGCAAACAAGTTATTTTTGCAAAGTTTTCCGCCAGACCTATCAGGTTACGCCGCAGGCATTTCGCCAGCAAATAAATGTCATTTCACGCGGTGAATCCGCTTAAATAGCAATATTTTGCTATTGCCGATTTTTGATATCGGGCGCTATGTTAGTCATTATAAAATGAAATGTGACAACAGCAGTCAATAAATTGTCATAGCGCAACAAAATAATGGTATTAGAGGGATAAACTGCACCAGTTTTTATTTTTGTGATGAGATACAGTGTCTGTGTGAATGACTTTCTTTATTCTTAGCTGATACTTTCATTCAAAAAGTGAACGTGTGAATAAGTGGGTTAAGGCCAGAAAATTGGCTGAATGAACTCGGAAAGATATTAAATTGAATTATTGTCATGAGGTCGTGAATTTACCTCATAACAGAGAGCTTAATTAACCAGGCTCTTGAACTGACAGGTTTGCCACATTTGTGGTAGGGAAGGGGGTGAGAATCCCCCGCAGCCCCCGCTGCTGTGATGCTGACGACCCCGTATGGACCACTGATCGCAAGATTGGGAAGGACGGGTGAGGATGACGCTAAGCCAGAAGACCTGCCTGTCAGTGACAACCAACAACTTCGGTGGGAAGTGGGTGGTTCAGATGCATACAGTCGAGAGACTGGGTATCTCTACACCCCTACCACCCTGAACAGGATCAGGGTATGGCGGCCAATTTTCACGCATTTGTTCTTGCAGGTACCGGAAGCGGCTGTGGTAAAACCACGGTGACGCTGGGCTTGTTGAGCTTGTTGAAAAAACGCGGTTTGCGCGTCCAGCCTTGCAAAGTAGGTCCTGATTACCTTGATACCGGCTGGCATACAGCGGTATGCGGTACCGCTTCCCGCAATCTTGATAGCTTCATGCTTCCCGTCCCCACGCTGAACGCTCTATTCAACGAGCAGATGCAACATGCGGATATCGCCGTTATTGAAGGTGTTATGGGGCTGTATGACGGCTATGGTACCGACCCAAACTACTGCAGCACCGCCGCGATGGCTAAACAGTTAGGCTGTCCGGTCATCTTACTGGTTGATGGCAAAGCCGTTTCCACTTCAATCGCCGCAACGGTAATGGGTTTTCAGCATTTTGATCCCACCCTGAACATCGCCGGGGTTATTGTTAATCGGGTTAACAGCGAAACGCATTACCAGTTACTGAAAGTCGCAATCGAACGTTACTGCGATGTACCCGTCTTGGGCTACGTACCCCGTATGGATGGGGTTGCCCTTCCCGAACGTCATCTGGGTTTAGTAACCGCACGTGAGTCGGTTATCAATCAGCAACCGTGGCAGGCTTTTGCCGCGTCGCTGGAGCAAACCCTTGATATCGACGCGCTGCTGACACTAAGCCAGTCAACCAATCCTCCTGCTGGCGAATGGCCCGCGCTGCCTGCCGCAGACGCCGGAGCAGGGCTAACGGTTGCCATTGCCGATGACGAAGCCTTCAACTTCTACTACCCGGATAACATTACGCTGCTGGAACGTACGGGGCTAAATATTGTTCGTTTTAGCCCGTTGCACGACACCTGTTTGCCGGACTGTCAGATGATCTGGTTAGGTGGAGGATATCCTGAGCTACACGCTGCGGCGCTGGCTCGCAATGTCTCGATGCTGAATCAACTGCGAGAGGCACATCAACGTGGCGTCGCGATTTATGCAGAGTGCGGCGGGCTGATGTATCTCGGCAGTTCGCTTGAGGACAGCAACGGCGATACCTGGCTGATGGCGGATATCATTCCCGGCCACAGCAAAATGGGGAAACGTCTGACCCGATTTGGCTACTGCGAAGCGCAGGCCGCGCAGCAAACATTGTTAGCTGCAGAAGGCGAAGTGCTGCGCGGGCATGAATTCCACTATTCCGATTTTACCCCTGAAACGCCAGCGGTGATGAACTGTCGCAAAGTGCGCGATGGTAAAACGCTGCAAGCCTGGTCCGGCGGCTGGCAGGTCGGAAACACCTTCGCCAGCTATCTACACGTTCATTTTGCTCAACGTCCGCAGATGCTTAACCATTGGCTGGCAGCCGCGAGGAGTGCGCTATGACGATCCTTGCGTGGTGTGTTGCCTGGCTGCTTGATTTTATCATCGGCGATCCGCAGAACTGGCCACATCCGGTGCGCTGGATTGGCAATCTGATATCTGCCGTGCAGCGAATTGTTCGGCGTTACTGTCATAGCGACCGTGCGCTGCGCATTGGCGGTGCGGTGATGTGGATTGTGGTGGTTGGTCTGACCTGGGCTGTGTCCTGGGGCGTGCTGGCACTGGCAGAATCTATTCATCCCTGGTTGGGTTGGGTGGTAGAGGTATGGATGATCTTTACCGTGCTGGCCGGACGCTGCCTGGCAAAGGCCGCGCAGGATGTCGAACGTCCGCTACGGGCCGGTGACCTTGCTGAGAGTCGGGAAAAATTGTCATGGATTGTGGGGCGTGATACCTCACAGCTGCAACCGCAGCAGATCAATCGCGCGGTGGTGGAAACCGTGGCTGAAAACACCGTAGACGGCATTATCGCGCCGTTGTTCTTTCTCCTCCTCGGTGGTGCGCCCCTGGCGATGGCCTACAAAGCGGTAAACACCCTTGACTCCATGGTGGGCTACAAACATGAAAAATACCGCGCTATTGGTATGGTCAGCGCGCGTCTGGACGATGTAGCGAACTTTATTCCTGCAAGACTGAGCTGGCTGCTGCTGGGTGTGGCGGCATTTTTATGCCGTAAAGACGGCTCGCGAGCTTTACAGATTGGCTGGCGCGATCGCTACAACCACAGTAGCCCAAACTGTGCGTGGTCAGAGGCATCCGTAGCTGGGGCATTAGGCATTCGTCTGGGTGGTCCTAATGACTACTTTGGCGAGCGCGTTGAGAAACCGTGGATCGGTGATGCACAACGCGACATTTCGGTAGACGACATTTCCCATACGATTCGACTGATGTGGGTGGCATCGACGCTGGCACTGGCGCTGTTTATTGCGCTGCGGTGGCTGTGGGTCGGTGTAGCCTGAGGACAACATAATGCAATACATCCAGCAACCCCAGGCGATTGAAGCCAAAAGTTTCGACATTATTGGCGAGATCATCCGTGAAACCCGTCCGGACTATCAGTTTGCCAGTCCGTTACATGAAGCCATTATCAAGCGGGTTATTCACACGACGGCAGATTTCGACTGGCTGGACATTCTGTGGTTTTCCAGTGATGTGCTGGAGCAGTTTTGTGCGGCGCTTAGCCGTTCGAGCGTGATTTACACCGACACCACGATGGCGCTTTCCGGGATCAATAAAACGCTGCTGGCAAAATTCGGCGGTGAATGCCGCTGCTACATCAGCGACCCGCGGGTTGTGCGTACGGCAAAAGAGCAGGGTATTACCCGGTCCATGGCGGCAGTCGACATTGCGGTGAAGGAAGAGGGGGAAAAGCTGTTTGTCTTTGGCAACGCGCCGACTGCGCTGTTCCGCCTGCTTGAGCATGATGTTGCCGTCAGCGGTGTGGTGGGTGTACCGGTCGGGTTCGTTGGTGCTGAAGAGTCGAAAGATGCCCTGACCCAAAGCAATTTGCCCGCCATTGCAGCGTTAGGCCGCAAAGGGGGAAGCAATGTCGCCGCCGCTATCGTCAACGCCATGCTTTATCACATGCAGGGGGCGCGATGAGCGAGGCCTTCGATACGCCGGTGTGGCACAACGGTAAAGCGCTGCGTAAAGGATATACCACGGGATCGTGCGCCACGGCGGCAGCAAAAGTTGCCGCGTTGATGGTATTGCGCCAACACCTCATCCATCAGGTTTCCATCGTGACGCCTTCCGGGGTGACGCTGTGCCTGAACGTGGAGTCACCGCATATCGAAGGGCAGCAGGCAATAGCGGCCATCCGCAAAGACGGTGGAGATGATGTGGACGCCACCCACGGCATGCTGATTTTTGCCCGCGTGACGTTAGACGATAGTGGCGTGATTGCCTTACAGGGCGGTGAAGGGGTCGGTACGGTAACCCGCAAGGGGATTGGCCTGCCGGTGGGCAGTTCGGCGATTAACCGTACACCTCGCCAGACCATTGAATCAGCTGTCCGCGAAGCGATTGGCCCAAATCGTGGGGCGCAGATTGAAATCTTCGCGCCAGAAGGCGAAGAGCGGGCGCAAAAAACCTACAACTCTCGCCTTGGCATTCTTGGCGGCATTTCGATTATCGGCACCACGGGTATTGTCACGCCGATGTCAGAAGAGAGCTGGAAGCGTTCGCTGTCGCTTGAGCTGGAAATTAAGCGGGCGGCAGGGCTGGAGCGTGTTGTACTGGTGCCGGGAAACCACGGCGAGCGTTTTGTGCGCGAGCAGATGGGTATCGACACCCAGGTTGTGGTTACCATGAGCAACTTTGTCGGTTACATGATTGAAGAAGCTGTACGTCTGGGGTTCCGGCAAATCGTGCTGGTGGGACATCCAGGCAAGCTCGTCAAAATCGCGGCGGGGATCTTCCATACCCATAGCCATATTGCCGATGCCCGCATGGAAACGCTGGTGGCCCACCTCGCGCTACTTGGCGCACCGCTGGAACTGCTGACGTTGGTCAGCGAGTGCGATACCACCGAAGCGGCGATGGAACATATCGACGCGTACGGTTTCCAGCACATTTATGACCATCTGGCTCAGCGCATTTGTATGCGTGTCCTGCAAACATTGCGTTTTACCAAAAATCCCCCGACCTGCGATGCCATCATGTTTTCTTTTGATAATCAGGTTCTTGGAAGTAATCGTCCGGTCGCAGAAATTGCTGAGGAGATGCAATGTTAACCGTTGTAGGGATGGGCCCCGCCGGTTTGCATTTGATGACGCCTGCGGCACGAGAAGCGGTCGCGACGGCGGATGTTCTGGTCGGTGGAAAGAGGCATTTGCAGCAATTCCCGGATTTTACCGGTGAACAGTTTGCTCTTGGCGCCAATATCCCGGAACTCCTGAGCTGGATTAGCGCGCACCAGGAGAAGCACGTTGTGGTACTGGCGTCTGGCGATCCCCTGTTTTACGGCATCGGGACGCGCATGGTGGCGCATTTTGGTATTGAGAATGTGCGGATTATTCCCGGCATTAGTGCGGTGCAGTACCTGTGCGCGCAGTCCGGTATTGATATGAACGATATGTGGCTGACCAGTAGCCATGGCCGCAGCGTCTGTTTTGATGAGTTGGCGCGACATAACAAGGTGGCGATGGTGACTGATGCGCTGTGTGGCCCGCGAGAAATCGCGCAGCAGCTCATTGCACGAGGCAAGGGGCATCGCTGGATGGTGATTGGCGAAAACCTGGCGATGGAAAACGAACAGATCCATTTCCTGCCTGTGCGTGAAGTTAACGCTGACTATGACATGAATGCAGTGGTGATCCTTGATGAAAGATGAGCTGTTTCTGCGTGGAGAGAAAGTGCCGATGACCAAAGAAGCGGTACGCGCACTTGCCCTCTCAAAACTTGAATTACACCGCGCCAGTCACCTGATTGATATTGGTGCCGGAACCGGCAGCGTGTCGATAGAGGCGGCGTTGCAATATCCCGGATTACGTGTAACGGCCATCGAACGTAACCCGGCGGCGCTCAGGTTGCTGGATGAAAACCGCCAGCATTTTGCCTGCGCAAATATCGATATTTTTCCCGGCGTTGCTCCCATGACCATCGCTGAAAAAGCCGATGCCATTTTTATGGGCGGCAGCGGAGGCCATCTGACCGAACTAATTGACTGGTCGATGCGCCAATTGCATCCCGCAGGGCGTTTGGTTATGACGTTTATCCTCCAGGAAAACCTCAACACCGCGCTGGCACATCTGGATCATCTTGGCGTACAGGGAGTGGATTGCCTGCAGCTACAGGTTTCCTCGCTTACCACGCTTGGCAATGGTCACTATTTTAAACCGAATAACCCCGTATTTGTTATCGCCTGTCAGAAGGAAGGAAACCATGTCTGAGATTTTTGATCCCCGTAGCGTGTGGTTTGTTGGCGCAGGTCCTGGCGATCGCGAGCTGATTACCCTCAAAGGTTACCGGTTGCTGCAGCAGGCGCAGGTTGTTATCTACGCCGGATCGCTGATTAACACTGAATTGCTGGAGTATTGCCCTGCCGGTGCTGAATGTCACGACAGTGCCGAACTGCATCTGGAGCAGATCCTTGATCTGATGGAGGCCGGAGTGAAAGCGGGCAAGACCGTTGTGCGCCTGCAAACCGGTGATGTCTCGTTGTACGGTTCCGTACGCGAGCAGGGTGAGGAGCTGACCAAACGCGGGATTGACTGGCAGGTGGTCCCCGGCGTCAGCGCGTTCCTCGGCGCGGCGGCGGAGCTGGGCGTGGAGTACACCGTACCTGAAGTTTCACAGAGCCTGATCATTACGCGCCTGGAAGGCCGCACCCCGGTACCAGAGCGTGAACAGCTGGAGTCTTTTGCCAGCCACCAGACATCAATGGCTATTTATCTTTCCGTCCAGCGCATTCATCGGGTGGCTGAGCGTCTGATTGAAGGCGGCTATCCGGCGACCACGCCCGTGGCGGTGATCTATAAAGCGACCTGGCCGGAAAGCCAGACCGTGCGCGGGACCCTGGCGGATATTGGCGACAAGGTTCGCGATGCGGGCATCCGTAAAACGGCCCTTATTCTGGTCGGTAATTTCCTGGGCTCGGAGTATCACTACTCCAAACTCTATGCGGCGGACTTTAGCCATGAATACCGTAAAGCCTGAGTCAATTGCGCTTTTTTGCCTGACTCCTGGCGGCGTTGTGCTGGCGAAACGTCTGGCAGCCATGCTGCCGGTTACCTGTTTTACCAGTGAAAAGCTGCTGGAGGAGGGGTTTATTCCCTTTGAAAACGGCTTTGCGAATACCGCCCGCGAAGCGTTTACGAATTACTCGGCGCTGATTTTTATCGGTGCGACCGGTATTGCGGTGCGCGTACTGGCCCCGCTGGTCAACGACAAGTTTTGCGATCCGGCGGTGGTGGTCATTGATGAACGTGCCCAGCATGTCATCAGCCTGCTCTCCGGCCACGCGGGCGGTGCCAATGCGTTGGCGCGTTATCTGGCGGGCATGTTGGGCGCTGACCCGGTTATCACTACCGCGACGGATGTGAACGATATGGCGGCACTGGATACGCTGGCATTTCAACTGAATGCCCGGATGAGTGATTTCCGTTCGGCGGTGAAGATCGTGAACCAGATGCTGGTCAGCAATAAGCGGGTTGGTTTGTGGTGGGATGACGAACTGACGCAGGATGTCAGCCATTGCGACCGGCGCGGATTTATCACGGTTACCGATCTCAACCAGCTCCCTGAACTGGATGCGTTGGTGTGCATCACCTTACGCACCAATTTACCTGACCTGCCTGTTCCGCACTGGAAATTGGTGCCACAGCGCGTTGTAGCCGGAATCGGCTGTCGCCGTGATACGCCGTTCCCTCTGCTGGCTGCGCTGCTTGCCCGGCAACTTGAAGCTCAACAGCTCGATCCGTTGGCACTAAAAGCGATTGGCAGCATCACGCTGAAAAAAGATGAACAGGGACTTATCCAACTGGCTTCGTGCTGTCGCGTTCCTTTCGAAACCTTTACCGCTGACGCGCTGCGTGAGCATGAGCACCGTTTTCCGGCCTCATCGTTTGTTCGCAAAACGGTGGGTACAGGAAGCGTTTCCGGTCCTGCAGCCTGGCTGTTGAGCCACGGAAAACTGTTAGGCGAGACCCTGCGAGAACAGGGCGTCACTATCACTTTGGGAGTTTCACACTGATGTTAAGCGTAATTGGAATTGGCCCTGGCTCGCAGGCAATGATGACCATGGAAGCCGTTGAAGCACTGCAGGCAGCGGAAATCATCGTTGGCTATAAAACCTACACCCATCTGGTAAAAGCGTTCACGGGTGACAAGCAGGTGATCAAAACCGGAATGTGCAAAGAGATTGAACGCTGCCAGGCGGCGATCGAACTGGCACAGGCGGGTCACAACGTGGCGCTGATCAGTAGCGGTGACGCGGGGATTTACGGTATGGCCGGGCTGGTGCTTGAACTGGTCAGCAAGCAAAAGCTGGATGTTGAGGTCAGGCTAATACCTGGCATGACCGCTAGTATTGCCGCGGCCTCTTTGCTGGGCGCGCCGCTGATGCACGACTTCTGCCACATCAGCTTAAGCGATCTGTTAACGCCATGGCCGGTTATCGAAAAACGCATCGTTGCCGCCGGTGAGGCAGACTTTGTTATCTGTTTCTACAACCCGCGCAGTCGGGGTCGCGAAGGTCATCTGGCGCGCGCATTTGAGCTGCTTTCCGCCAGCAAAAGCGCACAAACGCCGGTGGGTATTGTGAAGTCTGCCGGACGTAAAAAGCAGGAAAAATGGTTAACCACGCTCGGTGAAATGGATTTCGAACCGGTTGATATGACCAGCCTTGTGATCGTGGGTAACAAAACAACCTATGTTCAGGACGGCCTGATGATCACGCCACGAGGTTATGTGCTGTGAATTACGGTGATGTGCTGGTCATGGGCGGTACGAGCGATGCGCGCATGCTGTGCCAGCAACTGGATGCGGCAAACGTGGCCTACACCCTGTCAGTTGCAACCCCAACAGGGAAACAACTGGCGGGAGACATCAAAGGCCAGGTGCGCTGCGGGCGTCTGGAGCGCGAACAAATGATTGCCTGGCTACAGGAAAATCGGACGCGCTGGGTGATCGATGCCTCGCATCCGTACGCCGAGGTGGTGAGCCGCAACATCATGAGCGCCTGCGAAGCGGCGGGCGTACTGCTGAGCCGCTACCAGCGCCCTGAGCAGTTGAGTGGTTTTACTCACCCGCACCTGTATACCGTACAAAGCATTCAGCAAGCCTGTGAGTTGGCGCGACGCTTCGGCGATCGTGTGCTGCTGACGACCGGCAGTAAAGATCTGGCTATCTGGCGCGAAGGGTTGCCTGAAAAAACGCTGCTGGCGCGCGTTCTGCCTGTTCCTGAGGTCATTCAGCAATGCGCGGATCTGGGATTTGGCGTCGGTGAAATCTTCGCACTGTGCGGACCGTTTAGCGCCGAGTTCAACGCTGCGTTTTATCGCCAGTGCCAGGCTGATGTGGTGATCACCAAAGCATCTGGCGCTGAAGGTGGTTATCAGGAAAAGGTTCAACCCTGTCTGGATGCCGGAATCCCCTGCATCGTGATTACACGTCCGGCACCGTTGGTGACGGGAGAAGAGTTACTGGAAAGTCAGGCCGCCTTTGGGGCGCGTTTAACGCGCTGGCTGGCCACTGCTTAAGGAGTTTGAGATGAAAAAGGCGCTTCTGGTGGTCAGCTTTGGCACCAGCTATCACGACACCTGCGAGAAAAATATTGTGGCCTGTGAGCGCGATCTCGCAGCTAGCTGCCCTGACCGCGACCTGTTCCGGGCGTTTACCTCCGGGATGATAATCCGCAAGCTCAAGCAGCGAGACGGTATTGAAATCGACACGCCGCTGCAGGCGCTGCAAAAACTGGCGGAGCAGGGGTATCAGGATGTGGCTATTCAGTCGCTGCACATTATTAATGGTGACGAATACGAAAAAATTGTTCGCGAAGTGCAAAGTATGCGTCCGCTGTTTTCACGCCTGACGCTGGGTGTACCGCTGCTGAGCAGCCATGAAGATTACGCACAGTTGATGCTGGCGCTGCAACAGCAGATGCCGGCGCTTGGCGAAAGTGAAAAAGTGGTCTTTATGGGACACGGTGCCAGCCACCATGCTTTTGCCGCCTATGCCTGTCTCGACCACATGATGACGGCGCAGCGCTTTCCCGCGCGGGTTGGGGCGGTGGAAAGCTATCCGGAAGTGGATGTGCTGATTGAAAGTTTATCTCAGGAAGGGGTGACGGCGGTGCATCTGATGCCGCTGATGTTAGTCGCTGGCGACCATGCCATCAACGATATGGCCTCCGACGAAGATGATTCCTGGAAAACGTTGTTCAATGCAGCAGGGATACCGGCTACGCCGTGGCTTAGTGGTCTGGGTGAGAACCCGGCGGTTCGCGCCATGTTCGTGGCACATTTACAGCAGGCGCTTAATGTGGCGCTGGAGGAAGCAGCATGAGCGGAAAACTGTATGCACTGAGCACCGGGCCAGGTGCTTCCGACTTGATTACCGTGCGTGCCGCACGCACGCTGGGCGCGCTGGATATTCTCTATGCGCCTGCCGGGCGTAAAGGCGGCGACAGTCTGGCATTGTCGATTGTACGTGAGTATATCGGTGAACAGACCGAAGTCCGCTGCTGCCATTTTCCTATGAGTGCCGATAGCGCTGAAAAAGAGGCCGTCTGGGATGAAGTTGCTGCCGCGCTGGTTCAGGAAGTCGAGGCCGGTAAGCAGGTGGGGTTTATCACTCTCGGCGATGCGATGCTGTTCAGCACCTGGGTCTTTTTACTTCAGCGTATTGGTTGTCCTGACTGGTTGGAAATCGTTCCTGGCGTCACGTCTTTCGCCGCGATTGCCGCGCGTTCCAAAACGCCGCTCGCTATGGAGCAACAGTCACTGGCGGTGGTCTCCTGTACCGCGCCGGAAGCGGAAATCCAGCAAGCGTTAAAACAGCATGACAGTCTGGTGTTGATGAAAGTGTACGGTCGTTTTGCACGTATCAAAGCGCTGCTACAACAAGAAGGTTTGTTGGACTGTGCATTAATGATGTCTGAAGCCACGCTGCCAGGTGAACAGTGCTGGCGTCATCTCGATGAGGTGAGCGACGATCAGCCGCTGCCTTATTTCTCGACCATTCTGGTCAATAAACAGTGGGAGTATGCACAATGAAGCTTGAACAACAGCTAAAACAGCTGTCTTTCAGCGGGTTGGCTGCGGCGCTATTACTGATGATTGTTCCTGAACAAGCGTTCGCCATGCACATTATGGAAGGTTTCTTGCCGCCGATGTGGGCGCTGGCCTGGTGGCTGCTGTTTTTACCCTGCCTGTGGTACGGGCTGGTACGTCTGCGCCAAATTGTGCAGGAGGATAACCACCAGAAGGTTTTGCTGGCCCTGTGTGGCGCTTTTATTTTTGTGCTGTCGGCGCTGAAAATTCCTTCCGTTACCGGAAGCTGCTCACATCCTACCGGTGTAGGCCTGGCGGTTATCCTGTTTGGACCGGGCGTGGTAGCCATCCTTGGGGCGATTGTCCTGCTGTTCCAGGCTCTGCTGCTGGCACACGGTGGTTTGACAACGCTCGGCGCGAACGGCATGTCGATGGCGGTAATTGGCCCGGTAGTGGGTTACATGGTGTGGAAAATGGCCTGCCGCGCAGGGCTGCGTCGTGATGTCTGCGTCTTCCTGTGTGCGATGCTGGCGGATCTCGTCACCTATTTCGTGACCTCGGTACAGCTGGGCGTTGCGTTCCCGGATCCCTCTGCTGGTGCTACCGGCTCAATCATTAAGTTCATGGGGATTTTCTGCCTGACGCAGATCCCAATTGCGATTGCGGAAGGGTTACTTACCGTGCTGATTTACGATCAGCTAACCAAACGCCAGTTGATAACCGCACAAGGGCATTAACGATGAAAAAGACGCTGATTATATTGGGCATGGTAGTGGCGCTGGTGATACTGCCGTTCTTTATCAACCACGGTGGGGAGTACGGCGGGTCAGATGGTGAGGCGGAAAGCCAGATTCAGGCTATTGCCCCGCATTATGAGCCCTGGTTCCAGCCGTTGTATGAACCCGCAAGCGGTGAAATTGAAAGTCTGCTGTTTACGCTCCAGGGATCGCTTGGCGCAGCCGTGATTTTCTATATCCTGGGTTACACCAAGGGTAGGCAACGCCGTGATGACCGGGCTTGACAGGCTTAGCTATCAAAGCCGTTGGGTTCATGTCTCGCCGGTGCGGAAATTTCTGCTCTGGCTGGTGATGATGATTCTGGCGTTTACTCTGCCCCCATTGGGGCAGGGTATTGAGCTTTTACTTATTGCCGCGCTGAGCTGCTGGCTGCTGCGTATTTCCTTCTGGCGCTGGTGCCGTTGGATGGCATTGCCGTTTGGTTTTCTCACGGTTGGCGTGGTGACCATTTTGTTTAGCATCAACCGCGATCCACAGACGCTGTTGGCCAGCATACCTGTGGGAAGTTACTGGTTGGGGATCAGTGCACCAGGTGTGGTAACCGCCAATGAAACCTTCTGGCGCAGCCTTGCCGCGCTGGCGGCAACTTTCTGGCTGGTACTGAATCTGCCGTTTCCGCAATTAATTATCTTACTCAAACGCGCGCATGTTCCTCGCCTGCTAACTGAGCAGATCCTGCTGACCTGGCGGTTTATTTTTATCCTGTTAGACGAGGCGCTGGCTATTCATCGCGCACAAACGCTGCGTTTTGGTTATCGTAGCTTGCCGTTGGGCTACCGCTCTCTGGCAATGCTGGTGGGATTGCTGTTTACCCGTGTGTTGATCCGCTACCAGCAAATGACCACCACACTGGATATCAAACTGTATCAGGGTGATTTTCACCTGTAAGGAAAAGTATGCTTGCCACCTCAGCGCTTTGGTTTCGCTATCAGGATGACCCGATCCTCAAAGGGCTAACGCTGGATTTTTCGACGCATGCCGTCACCGGACTGGTAGGCGCTAATGGCTGCGGGAAATCCACGCTGTTCATGAACCTGAGCGGTTTACTGCGCCCACAGCAAGGCGCGGTGATGTGGCAGGGCAAACCGCTGGATTACAGCAAGCGCGGCCTGCTGGCGCTGCGTCAACAGGTGGCAACGGTATTTCAGGACCCCGATCAGCAAATCTTTTATACCGATATTGACAGCGATATCGCCTTTAGCCTGCGCAATCTTGGGGTGGATGAAGCTGAAATCGCTCGGCGCGTGGAAGATGCGCTTACGCTGGTCGACGCCCAGCATTTTCGCCATCAGCCCATTCAGTGTTTAAGCCATGGGCAAAAAAAACGCGTAGCGATTGCCGGGGCGTTGGTGTTGCAGGCGCAGTATCTGCTGCTGGATGAACCTACTGCGGGCCTCGACCCGTCAGGCCGCACGCAGATGATTGAGATAATCAAACGCATCGTTGCGCAAGGAAACCACGTCGTAATTTCCAGCCATGATATCGATCTTATCTATGAAGTCAGCGATGCGGTGTACGTTTTACGCCGGGGCGAAGTGCTCACGCACGGTACGCCAGGCGACGTTTTCGCCCGTACGGATCTTATTGAACAAGCGGGATTAACTCAGCCCTGGCTGGTGAAGCTGCATACAGAGTTGGGCTTCCCGCTGTGTAAAACAGAGGCTGAATTTTTTAGCTGTATGCGAGAGAACGCACTGAAGGAGGCGTCATGACGCAGGCAATAATGTTGCAGGGAACGGCATCTGATGTGGGTAAAAGCGTATTGGTCGCCGGGCTGTGTCGTATTTTTTATCAGGATGGACTGCATACCGCGCCGTTCAAATCGCAGAACATGGCGCTGAACTCTGGCATTACGCCAGAGGGAAAAGAAATGGGCCGCGCGCAAATTTTTCAGGCCGAAGCCGCAGGCATTACGCCAGATGTGCGTATGAACCCGGTGTTGCTTAAACCGACCAGCGATCGAAAAGCGCAGGTAGTGCTGATGGGTAAAGTGGCAACCGATATGGACGCGGTGAGTTACCACGAGTACAAGCCACGTCTGCGGGAACAGATCCTGTCAGTTTATAACAGCCTGGCGCAGGAGTTCGATGTGCTGGTGCTGGAAGGAGCGGGGAGCCCGGCAGAGATTAACCTGCGCGATCGCGATATCGTCAATATGGGTATGGCCGAGATGGCGCAGTGCCCTGTCGTTTTGGTGGCGGATATCGATCGTGGCGGGGTGTTCGCCTCCATTTACGGCACGCTGGCGCTGTTGCACGATCACGAGCGCGCGCGGGTAAAAGGGGTGATCATCAACAAGTTTCGCGGTGATGTGACGCTGCTGCACTCCGGTATCGAGCAAATTGAAGCGCTGACCGGCGTTCCTGTACTGGGCGTGATGCCATGGCTGGATGTTGATCTGGAAGATGAAGACGGCGTTGCGCTGCAAAAGGGCAAGTATTTGCGCACTGACAAACGCGACATCGACATCGCCGTTGTTCAAATACCGCACATTTCTAACTTTACTGATTTCAATGCGCTTGCTGCGCAGCCGGATGTGCGCGTGCGCTATGTTCGCCAGCCTGAAGAGCTGGTAGGAGCCGATCTGGTGATTTTGCCGGGCAGCAAAAATACCCTTGGCGATCTGGTATGGCTGCGTGAAAGCGGGATGGCGCATGGCGTAGTGCAATTACATCGTAATAACGTACCGGTGGTGGGGATTTGCGGCGGCTATCAAATGCTCGGCGACACCATCATTGATGAAGTAGAGTCGGGCCTCGGTACGCTGCCGGGTCTGGGCTTACTTAATACAGTCACCCATTTTGCCCAGCACAAAACCACGACCCTGGTTGAGGGACAAATGTCTTCATCGCTGCCTGACTGGCTGGCGGGCACGGCGGGGTTATCCGTTCGCGGTTATGAAATTCATATGGGCGAAACAGCATTAACCGATGAATGCCGGTCGGTGATGACGTTGCACAAAGACGGCGGCAGCGTTGCTGACGGCGCGGTCACTCCGGATGGTCTGGCGTTCGGCACCTATCTTCACGGTCTTTTCGACAGCGATGATTTCACCCGAGCCTTGGTCAATGGCCTGCGAGAACGTAAAGGGTTAGCTCCGCTGGATTCCACCTTCCATTACGCGCAATATAAATCGCAGCAGTTTGATCTGCTGGCGGATGCGATGCGGCAACACATCGATATTGAAAAAATTTATACCATCATGCAGCAACATCGGGAGCCAGTATGATGATTCTGGTTACTGGCGGCGCGCGAAGCGGTAAGAGTCGGCATGCGGAAGCGCTGATCGCTGATTCCCCAAACGTTTTGTATATTGCGACTTCGCAGATTTTTGATGAGGAGATGGCTGCGCGAATTCAGCATCATCGCGATGGACGTCCTGCGCACTGGCGTACAGCCGAACGTTGGCAACATCTTGATGAACTGATCACGGACATGAACGATCCTCAGGAAGCTATTCTGCTGGAATGCATCACCACGATGGTGACCAACTTGCTGTTTGCGCTGGGCGGTGAAAGCGATCCGGACAGCTGGGATTACGCGGCGATGGAGCAGTCTATCGAAGGTGAAATCCGTTCGCTGATCGCAGCCTGTCAGCGCTGCCCGGCAAAGATCGTATTGGTCACTAACGAAGTGGGAATGGGGATTGTGCCGGAGAACCGTCTGGCGCGGCATTTTCGTGATATTGCAGGACGCGTGAACCAGCGACTGGCGGCGGCAGCTGATGAGGTCTGGCTGGTGGTATCAGGAATTGGAGTCAAAATTAAATGAGTAAGTTGTTCTGGGCAATGCTCTCTTTTATCAGTCGCTTGCCCGTTCCTGCTCGCTGGTCGCAAGGACTGGATTTCGAGCACTATTCCCGCGGTATTGTAATGTTTCCCCTGATTGGCGTCGTGTTGGGAGGGCTGACGGGGCTGGTCTTTATGGCGCTCCAGCCCTGGTGCGGTATTCCGTTGGCGGCCCTTTTTGCGGTGTTGACACTGGCATTGCTGACCGGGGGATTTCATCTGGATGGTCTGGCGGATACCTGTGACGGCATTTTTTCGGCGCGCCGACGCGAGCGGATGCTGGAAATCATGCGCGACAGTCGTCTGGGCACCCACGGTGGGCTGGCGTTAATTTTCGTTTTACTGGCGAAGGTACTGGTGGTGAGTGAACTGGCTTTGCGTGGCACGCCGATGCTGGCCGCGCTGGCAGCGGCATGTGTCGCCGGGAGAGGAACGGCGGTGTTGCTGATGTATCGGCATCGCTATGCCCGCGAAGAAGGACTGGGCAACGTTTTTATTGGCAAAGTCACCGGGCGTCAAACCTGCGTTACGTTGGGATTAGCGGCGATCCTTGCCGCCGTGCTACTTCCTGGCATGCGCGGCGTGGCAGCGCTGGTTGTCACAATAGTGGCGATTTTTATTCTTGGGCAGTTATTAAAACGCACGTTGGGTGGGCAAACCGGCGATACGCTGGGCGCTGCCATTGAACTTGGCGAGTTGATTTTCTTGCTGGCTCTGCTCTGAGTCAGCCCACATACTGGAACCCTTATGCAGACTTTAACCTCTTTACTCCGCACGATCCCATCACCCGACAGTGCCGCGATGCTGCGTGCACAGCAGCATATTGACGGCTTGCTTAAGCCGCCGGGAAGTTTAGGGCGACTCGAATCTCTCGCCGTACAATTGGCCGGGATGCCTGGCCTGAAGGGTGTGCCGCATGTGAACGGCAAAGCGATGCTGGTGATGTGCGCCGATCACGGCGTGTGGGATGAAGGGGTTGCCGTTTCGCCTAAAGTTGTCACGGCTATACAGGCTGCCAATATGACGCGTGGAACGACCGGCGTCTGCGTCCTGGCCGCTCAGGCTGGGGCGAAGGTTCACGTGATAGATGTTGGGATTGATGCTGAACCTATTCCCGGTGTGGTGAATATGCGTGTGGCACGCGGCTGCGGCAATATAGCCGAAGGTCCGGCAATGAGCCGTTCGCAGGCCGAGGAGCTGTTGCTGGAAGTCATCCGCTATACCCATGAGCTGGCAAAAGACGGCGTAACGCTGTTTGGCGTCGGGGAGCTTGGTATGGCAAATACCACACCTGCGGCGGCCATTGTCAGCGTGCTGACCGGCAGTGATGCTGAGGAAGTCGTGGGTATTGGCGCTAACCTTCCTCTTTCTCGGGTGGGGAATAAGGTAGACGTTGTGCGCCGGGCAATTGCCGTCAATCAACCGGATCGCCATGACGGTGTCGATGTGCTGGCTAAGGTTGGCGGGTTTGATCTTGTCGGTATGGCGGGGGTGATGCTTGGGGCGGCCTCCTGTGGTCTGCCTGTGGTGCTGGACGGTTTTCTTTCGTATTCTGCTGCGTTGGCGGCCAGCCAGATTGCGCCGCAGATTAAACCCTACTTAATTCCGTCACACTTCTCCGCTGAGAAGGGCGCCCGCACCGCGCTGGCGCATCTTGAATTGGATCCTTATCTGAATATGGGGATGCGTTTGGGCGAAGGTAGCGGGGCCGCGCTGGCGATGCCGATTATTGAAGCTGCCTGTGCGATGTACAAAAATATGGGGCAGCTCGCCGCCAGTAACATCGTGCTTCCAGATGGTAAGGAAGCGTAGTTACCGCTCAACCTGAACCTCGCCTGATGGCGAGGTTTTTTTATGCACAAATATGTCGTAAGCCACTAAAACAGATAATAAAAGCTATACTTTACGGATATCTGTTGCGACGAAGGAAAGGAAAAAGATGCGTCGTGTAAAACTGCTTTGTTCACTCATTATGCTGCTTGCGAGTCAGGGCGCGCAGGCGGTGAGTTATCCGCTGCCGCCAGAGGGGAGTCGCCTGGTGGGTAGCACTTTGACTATTACGGTTCCACAAGGAAACACCAAGCCGCTGGAGGCATTTGCCGCTCAGTACGGGCAGGGGTTGAGCAATATGCTTGAAGCCAATCCGGGCGTCGATGTTTTTCTGCCTAAATCGGGTTCAACGCTGGTTGTGCCGCAGCAACTGATACTTCCGGATACCGTGCGTGAGGGGATTGTCATCAACGTCGCCGAGATGCGGCTTTACTATTATCCTGCTGGCAGCAATACGGTTGAGGTTTTACCCATTGGCATTGGTCAGGCGGGTAGAGAAACGCCGCGTAACTGGGTGACAGCGGTAGAACGTAAGCAGGAAGCACCAAGCTGGACGCCGACGCCAAATACCCGACGTGAATACGCCGCTCGCGGGGAAAGCTTGCCGGCATTTGTTCCTGCCGGACCAGAAAATCCGATGGGCCTGTATGCAATTTATATTGGCAGGCTTTATGCCATTCACGGGACAAATGCCAATTTCGGTATTGGTCTGCGGGTAAGCCAGGGGTGCATCCGTTTGCGGAATGATGACATCAAGTACCTGTTTGATACGGTGCCTGTAGGGACGCGTGTACAATTAATTGACCGACCGGTGAAATACAGCGAAGAGCCGGACGGTAGTCGCTGGGTGGAAGTACATGAGCCGCTGTCACGAAACCGTTCGGAATACGAGTCTGACAGAAAGGTGCCTTTGCCAGTCACTCCCGCTTTGCGCACCTTTATCAGCGGGAATGACGTGGATGTGAGCCGCGGGAGCCAGGCGTTGGAAAGACGTTCCGGTATGCCGGTGAACATCAGCCTGGTACAGAAGCATTATTAATTTTCAGGGCGACCCTGTTTACCTTCAGGTCGGATGGGTCGCTTTTTTAATTTGATACTGCCCCATTTTTACCACGCCAATATGGTCAGCCATTAGCTGGGCTTCGTGTTCACTGTGGGTAACCAACAGCGCCGTTTGCCCGGCGGCGCGCAAAATATCCCGTACCTCGTTGCCAAGACGCTCACGCGTGCGCTTATCCAGGCTGGAGAAGGGTTCATCGAGCAACAGGATTTCCGGATGTGGCGCCAACGCGCGCGCAAGGGCGATACGCTGTTGTTGCCCGCCGGAAAGCTCATGCGGATAGCGGTTGGCATGGCTGTGTAACTCCACCATTTTCAACAGCTCAGTCACTCTGGCCTGTTGTTCCTCACGCGGCATACGACGCAATCCAAAGGCCACATTTTGCTGCGCGGTCAGATGGGGGAATAACGCATATTCCTGGAAGACCATGCCGACATGACGTTTTTCCGGTGGCAGATGAACGCCGGGACCGGCAACACGTCGCTGTGACACATAGATCTCTCCGTTTTGAAGGCGTTCAAATCCGGCAACTGCGCGTAGCACCGTGGTTTTTCCGCAGCCTGAAGCGCCCAGCAGACAGGCAATTTCACCTTTACGTACCGACATTGAAAATCCGCTCAGTACCGATTGCTGGCTGTTGCCATAAGCAACGTGTACATCCTGGAGTCGTAATGCAATTTCTGACATTGTTGCTCTCTTAACCACGGCGAGTCATTTGGTGACGCACCAACAAAATAACCGGTAGCGTGCCAGCTAAAACAATCATTAGCGCGGCGATAGCACCTTCTTCATAGGTTCCACGGGCGGCTTCCGCATACAGCAACGTTGCCAGCGTTTCAAAATTGACCGGGCGCAAAAGCAACGTTGTTGGCAGCTCTTTCATGGCATCAGCAAAAACCAGCAGGGCACTGCTGACTAACGCCGGGCGCAGCAGGGGAAAATGGACTCGTGCAAACGTCCCCGCACCATTCTCACCCAACAGACGAGACGCCTGTTCCAGTGAAGGTGGAATGCGGCCCAGACCAGAATCCAGCGCGCCAATGGCAATCGCCTGGAATCGCATGGCACAACAAATTACCAGCAGGATCCCGGCGGACATCAGCGGCAGGCCGCGAACATCCAGTAAATCTGCCAGCCAGCGGTCGACAGCCATGGCGGGGGGTAAAAAGCCAATCGCCAGAATTGTGCCGGGAACCGCATAGCCTAAAGAGGCCAGACGCATCACGCCGCGACGAAATCCCGGCATGGCATTGTCTGCGGCGCTATGACGCGCGCTCCAGGCCACCAGCATACTGACGCAAACCACCACTAGCGTAGTTCCCGCTGCCAGCGATAGCGTATTTTGCAATGCTGACAGTAACGAAGAGGAAAGGGGGTTCTCATCACCTATACGTTTGGCGCTTTCCCACATTAAAAACAGTACCGGAGCCAGAAAACCCAGCACAACCGGCAGTGAAATAACGCCACCGAGCAGCCAACCACGCCAGCCCTGCACGCGCGTTGGTTGAATTTCCCGTAGGCTGCGGCTGCTGAATCCTTGTTTTCTACGACCATAAAATTCCAGCGTCAGAATAAGGAATATAAACATCAGCATCATGCAGGCAATTTGTGCCGCGGCAGATAAATCAGACCGCGAGATCCATGTGGTGTACACGGTAACGGTTAACGTCTGTACCCCGAGAAACTCCGATGCGCCAATATCGTTGAGCGTTTCCAGCAGTGCCAGACTGATCCCAACGGCCAGTGCCGGACGAGCCATGGGCAAAGCAACACGAAAGAAGGTTCCGGTTGCGCTGCATCCCAGCGTGCGTGCGGCTTCCAGTAAATGAGCCGGTTGGCTAATAAACATGGCGCGGGTTGTCAGATACACGTATGGGTATAGCACTAATCCGAGCAGGATGATTGCGCCGGAAAGTGAGCGTAAATCAGGCAGTCGGAACTGTCTTGGGCTGTCAAAACCCAATAAAAAACGGATAAAGGTTTGCAGGGGGCCAATCGGATGCAGCAAATCGAGCCACGCAAAGGCCACAATGTAGGTCGGCATTGCCAGCGGCAACAGTAACGCCCAGCTTAGTATTTTACGTCCAGGAAAATCCCATGCCGTTACCGCCCATGCGCTGCCTACGCCAATCACGCCGACCATCACCGCGACACCGGCTAATAACAGCACGGTATTTTTTAGTGCGGCAGGCAGTACATACGTCAGGAGATTATCCCAGTGAGATAAATCGGCCTGGGTAGCCTGCCAAATCAGCGCAATGATGGGTGTCAGAACGCCAAGCGCTACGCACAGCGCGCCAAGATGTAGCGGCGTTAATAATGACTGCGGCCCGGAAACCAGGCCGCGTAACGTCGGAAACTGCAGAGGTTTATTGATCGAATCCAACTTTATCTACCAGCAGACTAGCTTGTTTACGATATTTAACGATTTCGGTTAACGGCGTTTTATCGACGTCGATTTCACCAATAGTTGCACTGATAACCGGATCAAGCGTCACGCCTTTCAGTACCGGGTATTCGAAGTTCGCTTTCGCATACTGCTGCTGGGCAGGTGCGGAAACCAGATATTCCATCAGCTTAACGGCATCGGCTTTATTTGGTGCATAGCGGGCTACAGCTGCGCCACTGATGTTGACGTGTGTACCGCCATTTTCAAAGGTGGGTTTAACGACTTTAATCGCATCGCCCCATTGACGTGCATCACTGCCTTCTTTGGCGTTTTTCATATGGCCGACGTAATAGGAGTTGGCGAGACCAATATCGCAAATGCCGCCGAGAATATCGCGAGCTACATCGCGGTCGCCACCGGTAGCTTTACGCGCAAGGTTAGCTTTCACACCGCGCAGCCATTCTTCGGTCTTTGCTTCACCGTGATGAGCAATCATTGCGGCGATCAGCGCTGTGTTATACGGGTGTTGTCCGGAACGAATACAAACTTTACCTTTGTACTCAGGGCTGGCGAGTTGTTCGTAATGCCAGTTATCGATTGGCAGTGACTTCTCGGCATACAGCACGCGGGCACGCATCGACAGCGCAAACCACTGATTATCTGCGCCGCGCAGATTAGCCGGAATAGCGGTTTTCAGTGCTTCTGACTCTACTGGCTGAGTTACACCCGCTTCCACTAAATCAATGAGGTTACCGGCATCAACGGTCATCAGCAGGTCAGCAGGTGAATTTTTACCTTCAGCTTTAACGCGCTCAAGCATACCGTCCTTGATATAGACCGTACTGACTTTGATGCCGCTGGTTTTGGTCCAGCTATCAAGCAAAGGCTGGATCAGACCCGGTTCACGGGTGGTATAGAGCGTTAACGTATCCTGAGCGAAAGCCGGTAGGCTAACAGAGAAGACCAGGGCAGAGGCAAGTGTGATACGGCGCAGTCCGGCGCGAGGCAGAGAATTCATCGTTTATATCCCAGAGTAATTGGAACGTACAGTGAACCGAGCGGGGGGCTCGTTCCTTTGGCTCGCGTACAATAAATGATAATCACTAGCACTTACAATAATTGCAAAGTTTAAACGATTTACATTTACATAACTTTAATCAACGTTGTGATGCGGCATGTAACAGCGGTGCAGAGCAGGCAGGAGGCTTATGAGAGGGATTTAATAGCGACCTGAAAAGCAAAAAGCCTGCTTAGTTTCCTAAGCAGGCTTCTTAAATATGGCTCCTCTGACTGGACTCGAACCAGTGACATACGGATTAACAGTCCGCCGTTCTACCGACTGAACTACAGAGGAATCGTGTGAACGAGGCGCATATTACTGACCTCACCATGAGGTGTCAACAGTAAAATTAGCGCGTCATTTCAATTGGTTAATTAATCTTCAAATTCAGCGTTAATGCACATTTGGTGAGCGACAATGGCCACCTTAGCGGGTATCGCGTAACCGCTCCATGGGGTTCTGGCGGTAAAACTGAATGAAACGTTGCCATAAGGCCGGAAAACGTGGTGCAAATAATTCAGGGGCACTGAAGAAATACTCCGATAGAACGGCAAAGCATTCGGCAGGATCGGTCGCTGCGTAGGCATCTATACTGCACGCGGTTTCACCGACCAGATCAATTTCATCCTGAATGTTATTCATTGCGGCATGCAGGTCGTGCTCCCAACTGGCAATATCTCGCAGAGGGATCGCCGGAATACCGCTGGCGCGGTCGCCATTACGCATATCAAGCTTATGTGCCACTTCATGGATGATCAGATTGAAGCCGGAGGCATCAAAAGAATCCTGAATGTCGAGCCAGTTGAGGATTATTGGACCTTGCTGCCAGCTTTGCCCGGACTGTACAACACGTTGATTATGTATCAGCCCAATATCGTCTTCCCATTCATCGTCCACGACAAACGGGGCAGGGTAGATGAGAACTTCATGAAACCCGTCGAGCCACTCGATCCCCAATTCCAGAACAGGCAAACAGAAAAGCAGCGCAATGCGCGCACTTTTTAGTGGATCCAGTTCAAACCCCTGAAGCGCTACCAATCTTTTTTGCTGTAAAAAGCGCTCGGCCAGGGCGATAAGCCTGGCTTGTTCTTGCTCGGTGAGATTCACCAGAAGAGGAATAGCCAGGGCGTCGTCCCACGGCCAGTCGTCACTCCGGGTTGTTTCTTGCTCTTTCCAGGGCCACTTAATCATCGTTTTGCTCGCAAACTCGTCACTTGAACGAAATTGACGGAACGGGGTCTGTTAAAATGCCAAATTACCTGGCATCATGGCAACCGCCAAAACGGAGAGATGCCAGAGCGGCTGAATGGACCGGTCTCGAAAACCGGAGTAGAGGCAACTCTACCGGGGGTTCAAATCCCCCTCTCTCCGCCACTATTCAAGCACTTGCACGCCTCGCTTTCAACGACAGTTCTCATGGATGTTTTTTTCTTTGAGTATCCTCACAAGTTTATCGTTGTAATACCCGCGTGGTAAAAAAATACGTTTCGTATAAATAAAAAGCCCGCTTCATATGAAGCGGGCTTGCTTATTTTTGCGTCAATTAGAACTGGTAGACTAAACCAACGGCAACGATATCGTCAGTTGCGATACCATTGCTTTCATAGAAGCTGTCGTCTTCATCCAGCAGGTTGATTTTATAATCGACATAGGTGGACATATTTTTGTTGAAGTAGTAAGTCACACCCACATCAACATATTTGACCAGGTCTTTGTCGACATAACGCCAGTTACCACGACTCACTTCCTGACCACCTAAATCGCTACCTTTAGATTGCAGGTAAGCGATGGAAGGGCGCAGGCCGAAGTCGAACTGATACTGTGCAACAACTTCAAAGTTCTGCGTTTTGTTGGCAATACCGCCTTTCGCGGAGCCATCATCATTTTTTCCGCTACCGTATGATGTCATGTTACGGGTTTCTGCGTACATAGCAGCCAGGTACACGTTGTTCGCGTCATACTTCGCACCAACAGTCCATGCATCTGCTGTTTCACCGCCTGCATAGCTGTTGCGTTTGTTCATACCGTCCTGGTAACCACGCGCAACCTGGTCATCCGTACGGTCAGAACTGGAGTATGCCGCACCGAGGCTTAAACCGAAGTCGAAGTCATAAGAGGTAGACATACCGAAACCGTCACCGTTTTCTTGCGCCAGGCTACGGTTTGCGCTGTTACCGGAACCTTCCTGACCAGTCCATCCCCGTTTACCATCTTCATTATTGCCCTGATACTGCAGAGCGAAGTTCAGGCCATCAACCAGACCGAAGAAACCTTTATTACGGTAGGTGGCCACGCCGTTGGTACGGCCGGTCATGTACACGTCGGTCTGGGTGTAGGAGTCACCGCCGAATTCCGGCAGCATATCGGTCCAGGCTTCAACGTCGTAGACCACGCCATAGTTACGACCGTAGTCAAAGGTCCCGTTCTGACCAAAACCTAAGCCAGCGAAAGCCAGACGTGTAGACGAATCGCCTTTATCACCTTCGGTGCCATTGGCCTTAATGTTATATTCCCACTGACCGTAACCGGTCAGCATTTCGTTGATCTGTGTTTCGCCCTTGAAGCCTACACGCGCATAGGTCTGATCGCCATCGTTGCCCGCATCGTCAGAGAAATAACGCAGACCGTCGACTTTACCGTACAGATCCAGTTTATTGCCGTTCTTATTATAGATTTCAGCCGCATTTGCTGCGCCTGCAGCTAATAAAGCAGGGAGAAGCAGTGCCAATACTTTTCTTTTCATTATGTATTCCCTTTGCATGATAATTAAAATGAATATGTAGTACTATCCGAGTGACTACATTTGGATACTATCTATGAAGTTCATTTAATTTAAAATATAACATGTAACAAACGTATTTAAAATATTTCAAAATGTTTCTTTTGCATCTTTATATAATTATGCGTGTGTGTTAATTACATTGGTATTCGCCATGTGAATTGTTTTTAATCAGTTGGTTATATGTGTTTATCTATTTATTTGTTATGTGTATTTTATTTGTTTTGAATATTTGTTTTTAATATTCATGTAAATTACTTTTCGATATTTTCGTCATGGATTTTATAAATACATGTGGGTTTTGTTTTTAGTGTAATAATAAAAAATGATTATGTAATGAGGCGGGCAGTGGTCTGCAATGAAAATTGTTGCTAAGGTGATTTTCTTTCTACAAAGGGAGATAGCATGAAACTGCACGACTGGCAGTCGCGATTTGAAGCCTGGTTAGCTGATAACCATTCTGGACAAGATGCTGCACATGACATCTTTCACTTTCGACGAGTGTGGATAACGGCGCAAAAGCTGAGTACAGATGCAACCGTAGACTGGCTGGTGGTGTTGACCGCGTGCTACTTCCACGATCTCGTCAGCCTGCCAAAGAACCATCCTGAGCGTCATTGTTCGTCGGTACTGGCAGCCAAGGAAACATGTCATGTTTTGATGCGCGATTTTCCGGATTTTCCACAACAGCGGTTATCGGCAGTGTGTCATGCCATTGAGGCGCACAGTTTTAGCGCCAAAATCGTGCCAGAAACCCTTGAAGCGAAAATCGTGCAGGATGCAGACCGGCTTGAGGCGCTGGGTGCAATTGGTTTAGCGCGCGTATTTGCCGTTTCAGGGGCGTTGGGGGTTGCGCTGTTTGATGCGGAAGATCCGTTTGCCCGAAAGCGTAGTCTAGACGATAAACAGTACGCGCTCGATCACTTCCAGACCAAGTTATTGACGTTGCCGTTGACGATGCAAACCGAACGAGGGAGGCATTTGGCACAACATAATGCGGATTTTTTACTGACGTATATGGCGAAGCTGAGTGCGGAGTTAAAAGGAGAATACGAAATGCTGGATCTTGACGCGATTCAATCCTTTAAAGCGCGCTAGTCGCCAATACGGCTGAAACGTCAACCGTGCTAATTTATGTTAATCTGTCGGTTATCCATTTCTGCCGGTTAAATGTATGCAGGATAATTTTTCAGTAGCAGGCTCCATGAACCCGATGACAGATGAAAACGAGACCGACGTGCAGGTGATGTTGGCTAAGTTGCTTGAAATATATGACGTGAAAACGCTGGTTGCTCATCTGAATGGCGTTGGCGAGAACCGCTGGAGCCCGGCCATTTTTAAACGAGTGGTTGCTAATGAAACATGGCATCGCCTCAGCGACCGCGAGCTCATTCATCTGAATACTTTGTTGCCGAAACCACCTGCGCATCATCCGCATTATGCCTTTCGCTTTATCGATCTTTTTGCTGGCATTGGCGGCATTCGTCGCGGCTTTGAAGCGATTGGCGGGCAGTGCGTGTTTACCAGTGAGTGGAACAAGCATGCGGTGCGCACCTATAAAGCGAATAACTACTGCGATCCGCTCCAGCACCGCTTTAATGAAGATATTCGTGATATCACACTCAGCCATCATGACGGGGTGAGTGACCAGCAGGCGGCAGAACATATTCGCCAGCATGTTCCTGAACATGACGTGCTGTTGGCCGGATTCCCATGTCAGCCATTTTCTCTGGCTGGTGTATCAAAGAAAAACGCGTTAGGGCGGGCACATGGTTTCGCCTGTGATACGCAAGGCACACTTTTTTTTGATGTAGTGCGCATTATCGATGCGCGTCGGCCAGCCATATTTGTGCTCGAAAACGTCAAAAACCTGAAGAGTCACGATCAGGGCAAAACATTTCGCATCATTATGCAAACGCTGGACGAACTGGGTTATGACGTGGCGGATGCGGCGGATAACGGTCCGGACGATCCGAAAATTATCGATGGGCAACATTTTTTGCCTCAGCATCGCGAACGTATCGTGCTTGTCGGCTTCCGACGCGATCTGAATTTGAAATCAGACTTCACGCTGCGGGATATTGTCACGCGTTATCCGCAGCGGCGTACCACGCTTGCGGAACTGCTTGAGCCGACCGTCGATGCGAAATATATACTGACGCCGGTGCTGTGGAAATACCTCTATCGCTATGCGAAAAAGCATCAGGCGCGGGGCAATGGATTTGGCTATGGCATGGTGTATCCCGGTAACCCTGATAGCGTAACGCGCACATTATCTGCGCGTTATTATAAGGATGGAGCGGAGATCCTGATTGACCGTGGCTGGGATATGGCGCTGGGTGAAAAAGATTTTGACGATCCGCAGAATCAGCGACACCGCCCACGCAGACTTACGCCCAGAGAGTGCGCGCGTCTGATGGGGTTTGAATCTCCGCAGGGCTATCAGTTCAGGATCCCTGTGTCGGATACCCAGGCTTATCGCCAGTTTGGTAATTCGGTGGTCGTTCCGGCATTTGCGGCGGTGGCCAGGCTGCTGGAGCCGAAAATCAGGCAGGCAGTTGCTATTCGCGAGAAAGAGAACCAGCGTGGCAGACGTTCACGATAAAGCAACACGCAGTAAAAATATGCGGGCGATAGCTACCCGCGATACCGCAATTGAAAAACGCCTTGCCAGCGTGCTGAAAGAGCAGGGGGTAACGTTTCGCGTGCAGGATGCGACGTTACCCGGTCGCCCCGATTTTGTGGTGGATGATTATCATTGTGTGATTTTTACTCACGGCTGTTTCTGGCACCACCACGATTGCTATTTGTTTAAAGTCCCCGCGACACGAACGGAATTCTGGCTGGAAAAAATAGGCAAAAATGTCCAGCGCGATGCGCGGGATTGTGAAAAGTTGCAGGCTCTGGGCTGGCGCGTACTGATTGTCTGGGAGTGCGCCCTGCGTGGTCGCGAAAAGCTGGACGATGAAGCGTTATCTGAACGTGTCATCGAGTGGATCTGCGGCGGTGGCGACACCGCGCAGATCGACACACTCGGTATTCATTTACTGTAACGTTTTTTCCGACGGGGTAGCAACGGCATCCGCTTTAACAGGGAACAGGTATTTCCCCAACGTTACCAGCACCACAGCAAACACGATCACGCCGAGCGCCAGCCATTCGATAGGGGCCAGTCTTTCACCCCCCAGACCGGTACCTAACAGCACGGCAACAACCGGATTGACGTAAGCATAGCTGGTGGCTAGCGCCGGGCTGACATTGCGGATCAGGAACATATACGCATTAATGGCAATAATGGAGCCAAACAGGGCCAGGTAAGCCACAGCCATAAAGCCTGAAAATGTTGGCATGGTGGTCAGTTTTTCCCCGGAGAGTAGCGATGCGCACATCAGCACAATACCGGCGGCTAACATTTCAATGGCTCCGGCCATCATGCCAACGGGTAGCGTAATGCGTGAACCGTATACCGAGCCAAACGCCCAGCTTATTGAACCGATCAGGATTAAAATAGCGCCCCACGGATTGCCACTTAAATTGCCCCCGCTGTTCAGCATGATGATCCCTGCTAGCCCAATCGCTATCCCCAACCATTCCAGCTTGCGCGTTTTGATGCCAAAAAAGTGGCTAAAACACAGCGTAAATAACGGGACGGTGGCGACCACCACGGCGGCAATACCGGAAGGGACATTTTGGTGTTCTGCGACGGTGACCAGACCATTACCCACAGCCAGCAGCAGGATACCAATTAACGCGGCGTTCAGGATTAGGCGTAAGGGGGGCAGCTTATGCCCACGAATAAGTAAGAAACTTGTTAATAAAATTCCCGCGGAGAGAAAACGTACGGCTGCCATCATTAACGGCGGCCAGCTTTCAACGCCAATGCGAATAACGAAGTACGTGGAACCCCAAATGATGTACAGCGCGAATAGCGCACTGAAAAGCGGTAACAATTGCCTGAAACGCATAATCCCTCACGGTGGAAATAAAAAGGTGCAACATAGTAAACGTCAAAACTATCTTACTGGCGAGATTTATAATTACGTGTTGATGTTAAAAACTTGTTGACCAGAAAGGTCAGTTTCAGCATGGCGTGTTTTACTTCATACTTATGACTGCAAAAAAATAATATTGAGGGTGAAAATTTTGGCAGGAAGTAGCTTACTGACCTTACTCGATGATATCGCTACGCTACTGGATGATATCTCAGTGATGGGAAAACTGGCCGCGAAAAAAACCGCGGGCGTGCTGGGGGATGATCTGTCGCTTAATGCGCAGCAGGTATCGGGCGTGCGGGCGAACCGCGAACTCCCGGTGGTCTGGAGTGTGGCGAAAGGATCGTTTGTTAACAAAGTTATTCTGGTGCCGTTGGCGCTATTGATAAGCGCATTTATTCCCTGGGCGATCACCCCCTTATTAATGGTAGGCGGGGCGTTTCTCTGTTTTGAAGGGGTGGAAAAGGTTCTGCATACCCTGGAGGCGCGGAAGCACAAAGAAAGCCCGGAAGAGCGTCAGCAGCGTCTGGCTGCTCTGGCCGCACAGGATCCACTCACCTTTGAGAAAGATAAAATCAAAGGGGCAATACGTACCGACTTCATTTTGTCTGCCGAGATTGTCGCAATTACGCTGGGTATTGTAGCGGACGCACCCTTGCTGAATCAGGTGTTGGTGCTATCAGGTATCGCGTTAGTGGTGACCGTGGGCGTGTATGGCCTGGTCGGGATTATCGTTAAGCTTGACGACATTGGGTACTGGTTGGCAGAAAAGCGTAGCCTGCTTGCCCAGTCGTTGGGCAAAGGGTTACTGGTGGTTGCCCCCTGGCTTATGAAAACACTTTCTGTGGTCGGCACACTGGCGATGTTTTTAGTGGGAGGCGGCATTGTGGTACACGGAATATCGCCGCTGCATCATGCGATTGAACATTTTGCTCAGCAGCAAAGTACATTGATTTCGCTAATGCTTCCGACCCTGCTTAACCTGGTGCTCGGCTTTATCATCGGTGGGATTGTCGTTTTGCTGGTAAAAGCTGTCGCCAGAGTGCGCGGGATTTCGCACTAATTGTTACAGGACTGATTACGCAAAACGCCTCCTTGTCATCTAAGGTGTAAAGGTTTCTCTTGATACAGGAGGCAGGTATGGTCTTTTCTGTCAGTGAGGAAGTCACCTCCAAAGAGGGTGGCCCACGTATGATCGTTACCGGGTATGCCAGCGGAATGGTGGAGTGTCGCTGGTACGACGGCTTTGGCGTTAAACGGGAAGCATTCCGTGAAGATGAACTGGTGGTGCCTGGAGAGCGAAGACAGCTCTCCCAGGATGCCTGAACATTTGGCTCGACCGTAACCTGGTGATCTCTCACCCATTAGTTATATTTATCATTCCGGTGAGAATTATTTACTTGTCAGGCAAAAAAATTGCAGATAAGGTTTGGTTCACATCAGATTTTCTGGTGTAACGAATTTACAAGTGCTTCTTGCATAAGCAAGCTTGATCCCGACCCGGTAAGGGCCGGGATTTTTTTCGCCCTCAGTCAGCGATTGATCTCCGACACGCTAAAGTCATGGATATCAAGCTCGAACGCATCGGCCAGTTCATGCCATGTATGGTAATCACGCCCGTCAACGCTGACGCGCTCCGGGTCATCCTGGCTGCGATGAATTTCACTCTCGCAGATTTCGTTGATTGCCTTTAGCAGCGCGTCGACATCGACGCTGACTTCACGTTTGGCCGTATCGCTGTACTCTTTCGCGGTTTTCATCCTCATACCTCTCAACCGTTAAGGATACCGGGGGAACGTACCCAAACATCAGATACGCACAACTTAAGTATAGACCGTCGATAAAACCCGCAATCGCGCGTGCACAGCGCTGCCAGAAAAAGGAATTTGTTCTACACTGGCACAAAGCCACAGGAGGAAAACTATGAAGGTGAATGATCGGGTCACAGTCAAAACGGACGGCGGTCCTCGTCGACCGGGCGTGGTACTGGCAATCGAAGAGTTTAGTGAAGGCACCATGTACCTGGTTTCGCTGGAAGACTACCCGCTCGGTATCTGGTTCTTTAATGAATCAGGTCATCAGGATGGTATCTTTGTGGAAAAAGTGGAGTGAGATGAGTTTCGCTGTTTGATTCTGACTGGTGGAGTCGCCACCAGTCAGAACGTCTTAGCGCATATTCACAAAGATACCATTGGTGACGTTATCCGTAAGCCTTACAACGTGATAGATAACTTGCTTATTATGCGTTTTAATCTTTCGTTTTATATTCCCCTTATGGGATGACACCGTCTTGGCTTTGATATTCATTTGATCTGATATCTGTATTGTTCCCTGACCCTCCATCCACATACGCAGCATGCTGGATTCGGTTCGACTTAATGATAATGTCGGCAGATTCACATCAATAGCAATATCTACTTCCTTTTTCAGAATATCGCCAAGTAGTTTATCCAGTGAGTCAGGTTTAATCGATTTAGAACTAATCAATAAATTTTTTCTGACGAGTAGATATTCATCAAAATGCACGTTGGCAATTGCCATAAACACAATAAATAATGTGCTGGGATGCTGATTAATGATTTGCTTTATTTGCTGGCTATTAGCAGGATCGTGGATAAAGCAGTCCTCATTAATAAACACCACAGCGGGTTGTTGAGAGACACAGGCGAGACTGAGTTCATCAACGTTGGAAATGTTGTTGATTTCCCTTTTTTTCACTCCCCGACTTACCAGATATCCGGTTAACCCTAGTCGGGTGTAACTGCATAAATCCATAATAATCGTTGACATGGCATACCCTCACTCAATGCGTAACGATAATTCCCCTTACCTGATTATTTCATCACAACTAAACGGAATAATAACGACCCAAGATGACGCTTTCGCTGTTTTTCAGGCGAATTTACTATCCCGTAAAGTTGCGTATAATTTGCCAGGAAACATCTTAAAGTAAAGTGAATGTTGCGTTATGTGAGTGAGGCAAAAACAAATAAGCCGCGACAGAGATATCCTGGTGGATGTTGTCACTTTTTAAATTTAGGACAATCCTTAGTAAAACAGGATAAAAAATAAGGGTTATTATTTTCCAGGCATTTCGCTGACGATATCGGCCAGTAAATTAAAAATTTCACTGAATAATCGTTCGCAGAATGGCGCAATTAATGGCATTAGCGCCGCCATTAGTGAAATACCTACGGTCAGAGTGAGAGGAAAGCCGATGACGAAAACCGACAGCTGTGGTGCCATGCGATTTAACAAACCAAGTGCAAGGTTCAGCGTGAGCAGCAGCGTCATTACCGGCAGGGCCAGCATTAGCCCGTTGAGGAAAATCAGGCTGCCCGCCCGTGCCAGCGCGAGAAACGCATTGCTGTTCACCGGATTGCCGCCGATGGGCAGAGTATGAAAAGTATCTACCAGCAGCGAAATCAGCCATAAATGGCCGTTAAAGGTCAGGAACAGCAGCATGGCGAGCATGTCGATCAGTCGTGCCAGAACCGGCATATTCAGACGGCTACCGGGATCGAAGAACGTCGCGAAGGAAAGGCCCATTTGCAGGCCAATTAATTCCCCGGCGGTACGTACTGCGGCAAACGCAAACTGCATGGTGAAGCCTAATGCGATACCGATCAGGATTTGTTGCATTGCCTGCCAAAGCGCGCCAACAGAAAAGATGGGGACGTCAACGGCGGGAATCGATGGGGCGATAACGACGGTAATCATCAACCCCAGCCCCAGCTTTACCCGTTTGGGGATGGCTCGTTCACTGAGGATGGGGGCCGTTGAGATGAGCGCCAGTATGCGCAACAAAGGCCAGAAGTATAAATTCAGCCAGTGGAGCCACTCAACGCTGGACACCTGCAACATAACGTTGTCTACCCGATGATATAGGGGATATTGCTGAACAGCGTACGCACGTAGTCGAGCAGCAGGTTAAGCATCCACGGGCCAGCAACGATAATGGCAATAAACACCGCGACAATTTTGGGGATGAAGGACAGCGTCATTTCGTTAATCTGGGTCGCCGCCTGCAGAATACTGATGATAAGACCCGTGATGAGAGCGACCAACAGCAAAGGCGCGGCAAGGGCCAGGGCGACTTTCATCGCCTCTGTGCCCATCATCATGACCGATTCAGGAGTCATTTCGCGCCTCTAACTGTAAAAGCTTTGTGCCAGCGAGCCGACAAGTAGCTGCCAACCGTCTACCAACACAAACAGCATCAGCTTGAACGGCAACGCGATTGTGGCGGGCGGGACCATCATCATCCCGAGCGCCATCAACACGCTGGCGATCACCAGGTCGATAATCAGAAACGGAATAAAAATGGTAAAGCCTATCTGGAATGCTGTTTTCAGCTCACTGGTGACATAAGCGGGCAGTAAAATTCGCATCGGCACGGCTTCTGGTCCCTGTAACGGACCGCTGTTTGCTAAGCGCGCGAAAAGTGCCAGATCGGCTTCACGGGTCTGGCGCAACATAAACTCACGCAGCGGCTGGGCGCCTTTCTCCATTGCTTCCTGCATGGAGATCTTCTCTTCGCTGAACGGTTGGTATGCGTCAACGTAGATTTTATCGATCACCGGCGACATGATGAAAAAGGTCAAAAAGAGCGCCAGGCCCAGGAGCACCTGGTTAGGCGGTGCAGAGGGGGTACCCAGCGCATTTCGCAGTAGACCGAAAACGATGATGATGCGGGTGAAGCTGGTCATCATCAGTAAAATTGCAGGCAGGAACGTCAGCGAGGTGATAAACACCAGCGTCTGCACGGGCAACGTCCAGTTTTGTCCGCCGCCCGGCAACGGCTGACTGACCAGACCCGGGAGTTGGGCGAGGGTAACGGGGCTGAAAAGCCACAAGCCTGCCAGCGTAAGGGATAACAAACGGCGCATCAGGATCTCCCAGGACGCTTCAGCAAACTCTTCATCATGGCCTGGAAATCCGCAGGGGAGGCCGTTTTTTCTTCTGCATCGGCAGGTGCCGGGGGCAGGGTGTGCAGGACGTTAATCTGCGAGGCTGTGACGCCAAGTACCAGACGGGCATCTTCGACCTCGACAATCACCACGCGCTCACGTGGACCCAGTGAGGTGCTGGCCGTAACTTTCAACCCGCGCGTACCGGCACTTTTGGGGGCAAACCCTAGACGTTTAATGACCCAGGCCGCCGCCAGGATCAAGACGATGATCCCGAGCAGCGCGCCGCTTACCTGCACCAGCGGTGAGCCGGGAACGGCGGCGGGTTGAGAAACGGTAGCCTGGGTATTCATGATTAACGGCTCAGACGGCGCATACGTTCAGACGGGGTGATAATGTCAGTGATACGCACACCGTATTTATCCGCAACTACGACGACTTCGCCCTGCGCAATCAGATAACCGTTGATCAGAATATCCAGCGGTTCGCCTGCCAGACCATCCAGTGCGACAACCGAACCCTGCGTCAGACGCAGCAGCTCTTTGATGGTCATGCGGGTACGGCCCAGTTCGACGGTCAGCTTGACCGGAATGTCCATGATCAGGTCGATGTCCTGCAAAGCACCGCTGACGTCGCCGCCACCTAACTGCTGGAATACCGCATCGGCCGCACTTTTGGTGGGCGTGGTTTTTTGCTCGTTTAACGCGTCAGCCCACAGATCGTCCAATGCGCCAGTGTTCTCATCGGACGGATTATTCATATCACTCATTTGGGCTGTTCCTCATTCAGCGAATTCAAAATCGGGTTTATCAGATGTTCTACGCGTAACGCATACTGACCGTTTACGGTCCCATACTGGCTGGTCAGCACAGGCACGCCGTCCACATGAGCAATAATGCGGTCGGGTTTTTCAATCGGCAGTACATCGCCGGGTTTCAGTTTTAAAATCTGGGATAGCCGCAGCGGAATATCGGCAAAGTTTGCCACCAGCTCCAGCTCAGAATGCTGAACCTGACGCACCAGATTATTGCGCCAGTTCTGATCTTCATTACGTGAGTTTTCCAGCGGCGGATTCACCAACAGCTCACGCAACGGTTCAATCATGCTGAATGGCAGACAGATGTTAAATTCACCGGTCAGGTTGCCAATTTCAACGTGGAACGGGGTATTCACCACGATGTCGTTCGGAGAGGTAGTGATATTGGTAAATTTCACCTGCATCTCAGAACGGACGTATTCCACTTCCAGCGGGTTGATGGCCTTCCACGCGTCGCTGTAGCTTTCCAGCGCCAACTTCAACATGCGGTTGATAACGCGCTGTTCCGTGTGCGTAAATTCGCGACCTTCGACTTTCGTCGGGAAACGACCGTCACCGCCAAACAGGTTGTCTACGGCGATAAATACCAGACTCGGTGAGAACACCACCAGACCCGTACCGCGCAGCGGCTTCAGGTGGATTAAGTTCAGGTTGGTCGGAACCGGTAAGTTGCGCGCAAATTCATGGTATGGCTGGATACGGATCGCACCCACGGTAATATCCGGGCTACGGCGCAACAGGTTAAATAATCCCATTCGGAACTGGCGCGCAAAGCGTTCGTTAATGATCTCCAACGCCTGTAAACGCTCACGTACCACGCGACGCTGAGTGTTGGGATCATAAGGACGAATATCGCTTTCTTTTGCGATACCTGAAATGGGTTCGTCTTTGGTTTCGCTATCGCCGTTGAGCAATGCGTCGATTTCAGCCTGAGAAAGAATACTGTCGCCCATGTCTTTACCGCAGAATAAAAGCTGTATAAAGAACGTCGGTGACAACCTGTTTCGGCTGTCCAACAACGAGCGGAGTCGCCAGCGTCTCTTTGATGGCGGTAATCAGCTGTTGCTTACCTTCCTCGGTGGCGAGTGTGGCTGCATTCTGACGAGAGAACAGCAGCAGCAAGCGGCTGCGCACTTCCGGCAGATATTCGTTAAGACGTGAACGTGTCGCCTCATCTTTCATGCGCAGCGTGATACCGATATACAGTACACGGTCTGCATCACCCAGATTGACGGTAAAGGTATCCAGCGCAAAGAACACCGGTGCTGGCGGTGGAGCCGGTTCCGCTTTGACGCTGGCGGACGGCTGCTGCTGCATGCGCCAGTAGCTATAACCCGCAGTTGCGCAGGCGGCGAGGGTAATTAATACCAGCAGAGGGATCCAAATAGCGCGTTTACTTTTTTTGTTAATCGCGGAGTCAGTCATCAGATACGGGCTTCCTGTTTCGGTACAGCTTATGGGCTGATTATCCCGTGTCCTGTCCACGACAAAGCGTGGAAAAGACGCGGATAATCATGCTACCTCTGGCGTTAGGCGAAGATGTCTACTGCGCCATCGCCGCGGGCAGCGGCTTGCAGCGAGGCTGGGGTTGCCAGTATTGCGTCATCTTCAGCGGCAAAAATGTCTTGTCCTTGAGCGCGACCAGCCTGCTGTTGCTGCCCGGAAGACTGCTGATGGCCAGCGAAGCTTTCACTGCTGATGTTGCTTTGCCCCAGTTGAATGCCGCTTTCAGCCAACTGCGTACGCAGCATCGGTAATGCGGCTTCCAGTGCGGCGCGCACGTGACTGTGCGGTGATACCATTTGCAACTGTGCGAGGTTGTCGTCCAGCTTGAGGGAAATATGTACCTGACCCAGGTCCTGCGGATGCAGACGCAGCTCTGCGCTTTGCTGGCCCTGGCGCGTGAACAATGTGACGTGCTGGCTCAGCGATTGCTGCCATTCATGGCTACCTAACGGAGCGCTTAACACTGGCGCGGCCGTCGGTAACGGTTGTGCGTGTGTTTGTGGACCACTTAGCGGGGCCGCAGTCATGCCAATGCTGGTCGGTGACGGGGTGCTGTCGATTTCAGCTCTGGCGTTCGCCGCCGCCGTCAGCGGGGTTAGTGTTGGATTGTTTGCCTGATTAGCACCACCGCCAGCAAGTGTGACATCCGCTTTGCCTTTTTTGGCATCACCCGGCAGCAATTCGTCTGCGTTATCAGTCGTCGCGCCGTGTACCGCGCCACGAGACAACACCGAAAGCGTGGCATCAACCGGGGCTGGTGCGCTGTCGACGGCAGGCGTTGCCAGCGGTTGTCCTGGTAGCATGGCGAACAATGCGCTCAGGTTGGCGAGATCGTCATCACTCAGCGTAGTGTTTTTTTCGTCCTGCTGAGCGACTTTGCCCAGCGTCGTCAGGGCATTAGCTTTCAGTGAAGGTGTGAGAGCGGACAACAGTTGCTGAGCGTCTGTCATGTCGGCAAGAGAAGCCTCGGTTTGTTGCTCCTGTTGCGCCAACAGATCGGTTAATTTGACCGACTGTGCGGCATCGCCATTTTTTTGCAGTAACCCTTTTTGCAGCTTACTGCTGGCCGCCTGTAAGTCGGCAAGCGACAGCGGAGCGTCTTTACCCTGCGCGTCGCCCGCACCTAATGCGCCAGCCAGCAGCGCTAAAAAATCCTCGGGTGAATCTACCGCTTTGCCTGACTGAAGACCTGCGGCTACGTCGGTGTCGGTGGTAATCAGTTGGGGTAAAGTAATCATTCGGGTTTCCTCATAGCTGCGCGCTGAGCAAATTCATCCATTTTTTTCTGATCCAGACGGTTTTCGGCCAGTAACGCCGCCGAGGTTTGTCTGTCCTGCAACGTCTGCCACGCCTGTAATCGTTGTTTTTTGTCGCGCCAACTGTTCAAAGCCATGTCCACTTTTTGCGTCCACTGATTGAGCTGTTGGCGGTGTTGTTCAATCGCTTTTTCCAGCGTCTGAATAAATTGCTGGTAGTTAATCCAGCGATTGCTGGTAATACCCTGGCCCATATCGGTATTCAGATTGTTGCGATACTCATGCTGATAATCGATCAGCATTTTTAACTGTTCTTCCGCCTGCTGACAGCCACGACGCATCTCTCCTAATAAGACAGCGGCGTCATCTACCTCTTTTTCAGCCAGGTCTTTCAGTGTTGCTAACGCACCATGTTGTGCCATGACCTATGCTCTCCTGCTTAATCACACACCAGGGAAAATCAGTTCTAAAGCTTGTAGAGAATCTTCCCAGTCAGCCCGTTCAAAGATGCCTTGCTGTAAAAACGCTTCCAGCTGTGGCCATAAGGCGATGGCTTTATCCAGCATTGGATCGCTGCCTTTGGCATACGCCCCCACGCTAACCAGATCGCGGTTACGCTGGAAGCTGGACAGCAACTGTTTAAAGTTGCGCACCCGTGCGTAATGTTTTTCACTAATGAGCGCGGTCATGGCGCGGCTGATCGAGGCTTCAATATCGATGGCCGGATAGTGACCCGCCTCGGCCAGATGACGAGACAGCACAATGTGACCGTCCAGAATCGCGCGCGCGGAATCGGCAATCGGGTCCTGCTGGTCGTCACCCTCGGTCAGTACCGTATAAAAAGCGGTGACTGAACCGCCGCCGTGAATACCGTTCCCGGCACGTTCAACCAGCGCCGGTAATTTGGCGAATACTGACGGCGGATAACCTTTAGTCGCCGGCGGCTCGCCGATCGCCAGGGCTATCTCACGTTGCGCCATCGCATAGCGGGTGAGGGAATCCATAATCAGCAATACGTGCTGTCCGCGATCGCGGAAATCTTCGGCGATGCGCGTGGCATAGGCCGCGCCTTGCATACGTAACAGCGGCGAGACGTCCGCCGGAGCGGCAATCACTACCGAGCGTGCGCGACCGTCAGCGCCGAGAATATTTTCAATAAAATCTTTAACTTCGCGGCCACGCTCGCCAATCAGGCCCACGACGATGACGTCGGCCTGGGTATAACGCGCCATCATGCCGAGCAGGACGCTTTTACCGACGCCGGAACCTGCGAAAAGCCCCATACGCTGACCGCGCCCGACGGTTAATAACGCGTTGATGGGGCGTACTCCGGTATCCAGGACGTGTTCAATTGCAGTACGTTGCAGCGGGTTAAACGGCGGCGTAATCAGCGCGCCGGTTTCGGTGGTATCCGGGGCGGGCAGTCCGTCGAGCGGTTTGCCGCTACCGTCCAGCACACGACCCAGCAGAGCAGGGCCAAGCGGTAATTGCTTTCCGCTTTGCAGACCTTCTCCGGCAATGTTCTTCGCGTATACGCGTGCGCCGGGCAGAACGCCTTCGACCTCTTCGAGCGGCATCAGAAACAGACGCTGACCGTTAAAGCCTACGACTTCGCTTTCAACTTCCTGGGTTTCGTTGCCATCCTGGCGTTCAATGACGCAGGTGGCACCCAGCGGCAGCTGTAACCCCGTAGCTTCCAGCACCAGCCCGGTTGCGCGGGTCAGACGACCGTAACGACGCACCGCAGGCAGCAGCGACATTTTCTCTTCGAAGTTGTCCAGCGTATTGAGCCAGCGAGTCAGGCGAGTGGTCATTACACGACTCCCGGCGCTGCCAGACGGCAGAGTTCTTGCCAGCGTGTGGCGACGCTGGCATCCAGATCGCCTTCGTCGGCTGAGACTTTACAACCGCCGTGATGCAGCGAGGGATCGCCGCGCAGCCGCCAGCCGTGCAGGCTGAGAGTGGCACCGAGCATCTCCTCAACACGCTGGAGATCGTCCGGATGTACGCGCAGCTGTGGCTTACCGCTAAACAGCGGTTCCTGTTGCAATAACTGTTGGATCTGCTTAATCAGCGCAGCGTTATCCACGATAGGCGTCTGACCAATCACCTGACGCGCAGCTTCCAGCGCCATTTGCATCAGGCGCGAGGCAATGACGCTGTCCAGTGCGTCCAGCGTATTCTGAAACTCGCTCACCAGCTGCTGCATACGGGCATGAATCGGCGCATGCTGTGCACGCGCCTGGTTCTGGCCTTGCTCCAGCCCCTGACTCAGACCTTCCTGATAGCCTTGTTCATGACCCTTTTGTCGACCTTCCGCCAGCCCCGCGTTATACCCTTGCTCATGGGCCTGCATTTGCAGCTGTGCGAGCTGTTGTTCAAGCTGTTGCTCTGCCGAAAGCTCGGGTTCTTCCGTCTCTTCGGACAGCGGCGTTTCGCTGTGGTCGGCCAGCACGAACTCTGCCATCGGTGGGGCGAGATCGTCCGGAGTCCAGACTTTCCACGGCAGTTCGTTAGACATAGGTATCCTCGCCGCTGCCGATCACCATCTCGCCGGTTTCCGCCAGACGACGCACAATAAGCAGAATCGCTTTCTGTTCGTTTTCCACCTGCGACAAGCGCACCGGACCGCGGTTGGCAAGGTCGTCGCGCAGAATATCGGCAGCACGTTGCGACATGTTGCGCAGGAACTTCTCGCGTAGCGGCTGTTCGGCACCTTTCAGCGCAATCAGCAGCGATTCGGAATCCACTTCCTGCAGCAGGCGCTGGATACTGCGATCGTCGACGTCCACCAGGTTTTCGAACAGGAACATCTCGTCGATAATTTTCTGCGCCAGTTCGCCGTCGAACTCGCGTACGGCGGTGATAACCGCTTCTTCCTGCTGGGTTTTCATCAGGTTGATAATTTCTGCCGCCGTTCTCACTCCGCCCATTTTGCTGCGCTTGAGGTTCTGGCCATCGAGCAGACCGTTCAGTACCTCGGTCAGTTCTGCCAGCGCGGCAGGCTGCACGCCGCCGAAGGTGGCGATACGCAGCATCACGTCGTGACGTAAACGCTCGTCGAACAGCGCCAGAATATCGGCGGCCTGGCCCCGTTTGAGATGCACCAGAATGGTGGCGATAATCTGCGGATGCTCGTCGCGGATAAGGTCGGCGGCGCTTTGCGGCTCCATAAAGTTGAGCGTTTCAATGCCGCTGGTGGTATCGCGGGTTTCCAGAATATCTTCCAGCAGGCTGGAGGCGCGTTCCTCGCCCAGCGCTTTCACCAGCACGGAGCGCAGATATTCGTTGGCATTGATATTCAGCGCGGCAAACTGTTCTGCTTCCTGCTCAAACTCGGCCAGCACTTCCGTCAACTGTTTGTTGGATATCTGGCGTACGTTCGCCATCGCTGTACTCAGCGCCTGAACTTCGCGCGTGGAAAGGTGTTTAAACACCTCAGCAGCGCGATCTTCGCCAATGGTCATCAGCAGGATGACGCTTTTATCGGTACCGGTAAGGGCATTACTCATGATCGTTACTCATCCACTGGCGAATGACCAGCGCCACGACGCGCGGATCGTTATCTGACATTTCACGAATACGCTGGCTCATCACTTCTGCACCCAGACGCTGATTCGTACGACGCTGCTGGGTCTGCTCGTCTTTGCTGAGGCGAACTTCTACCGCTTCTTCGGTTTCCTGACGGATCCGCGTTTGTTCTTGTACCGCTTTTGCTTCTTCGCTGCGGCGAACCAACTGCGGGCGAACAGCTTTGCGCCACAGGATCCAGGCAACTAGCAGAACCAGTAACCAACGGCCTGCGGTCATCAACTGATCAATAAAGAACGGCTGTTTCCAGAACGGCAGCTCGCCAATGGAATCGTCGGTCGCCGTGAACGGGGAGTTCACCACGTTCAGGGTATCGCCACGTTTGTCGGAGAAGCCCATCGCTTCGCGGGTCAGGTCCTCAATCTGTTTCATCTGATCGGAGGTTAACGGCAGCGGTTTGCCGTCCGGCAACGTTTTATAGTTGACCACCACTGCAACCGAGAGACGCTGCACATCGCCGACGTTCATTTTGGTGTGGCGAATGGTACGGTCGACTTCATAATTGCTGGTTTCATTGCGCTGCGTACTGCGTGGACCGGCATTATTGCTGTTATTTGCCGTCTGCGTGGTTTGCGCATTTTGCTGATTAGCTGGAGGGTTGGCGATTGGCGCGGTATTCGCCGGTGCTGGCTGATTAGACAATGCGCCCGGTACGCCGCCTGGCGCTCCGCTTCCGATCTGCTCGCTGACGTTTAACTGGCGTGAACGCAGCACGGCCTGGGAATCATCACCGTTTGGACGGTACTGTTCTTCGGTTTGCTCTTTATTAGCAAAATCCAGCTGCGCGGTGACCTGCGCATGTACGTTACCGTTGCCGACAATCGGCGACAGAATCGATTCGATACGACGTTGAACGCGGCCTTCGACATCGCTGGCGTATTTCAACTGCGCATCGTTGAGATCGCGGCTGCTGGTGTTCGACTGAGTTAGCAGATGACCCGCCTGGTCGACCAGCGTAACGTTGCCCGGCGGTAACCCGGCGACAGCGCTGGAAACCAGATGCGTAACTGCACTGATCTGACCTTCATCCAGTGCACGGCCTGGTTCAAGATTCACGGTCACGGAGGCTGAAGGCGCTTTTTGCTCACGCACAAACAGCGACGGTTTCGGCATTGCCAGATGCACGCGGGCGCGTTTTACCGGTCCCAGCGTTTCAATGGTACGGGCTAATTCACCTTCCAGCGCACGCTGGTAGTTGACCTGCTCGCTAAACTGGCTGATACCAAACTTTTCCTGATCCAGCAGTTCAAAACCAACGGCGCCGCCTTTCGGCAGGCCTTGCTGCGCCAGACGTAAGCGCAGTTCGTGGACTTTATCGGCAGGAACTTCTATAGCACCGCTTCCCTCAGTAAAACGATAGGGAACGTTCATCTGCGTCAGTTGGGTGACAATCGCGCCACCATCCTGATCGGAAAGATTGCTGAACAGCGTGCGATAGTCAGGTGCTTTGGCCCACAGGACCATCGCCACGATGATAGCGACGGCAGCGGCTCCCCCCCCCAACCAAAGAAATCTGGGGTTCGCGCGCCAGTTAGTC